>VTLG01002890.1_pt1 | contig 15937 bp, 15 predicted proteins | sample 4694571 | NCBI WGS metagenome assembly VTLG01 (sample SAMN12604809, study PRJNA352737) | marine metagenome | biome: ENVO:00000447; feature: ENVO:00000209|ENVO:00000569|ENVO:01000036; material: ENVO:00002151; isolation source: viral sequences binned using virsorter ...
CGGTACGATGTTGGCCCAGACGATTCCGGTAGTGTCCAGCGTGCCGCCCGTGTTCGATGTGCAATGGAATAGCTTGTCAGCGTTGGCGGTGCCTTCTTCTACATGGATCAGCGCGCCGCAGTGCTCGTCGTAACTGTCGTATAGGTCATCACGCGCTGGGCTGGCACCGACGACATAAATCCCATTTTGATGTGCAGTGCTTTGATTTTTTACGAGCACCAGATTTCCGTTCGCCAGCGTAACGCCGTCTAGCGTATCGCCGTTGTTAAGTGCTGTCGCAATCGTGATGTTTGCAGTCGTCGCCGCACGCACGTTGCCGCGCTTTGCCAAACCAGCCAACAGGCCATCGACGTATTGCTTCGTGGCAATATGCAGGGCCGATGTCGGATCGCCAGCCATCGTGCTGGTGGCAACCATGCCGGAGAATGTGCCAGCCGTGACCGTCTTGCCAGTAAAGGTTATAGCGTCCGGGATCGACAGCGTCGGGTTGCCAGAAACGCCATCGCCGTTCGCAACGGTGATCTGGTTTGACGTGCCTGTAATGGCGCGAGGCTCCGCGCTGCCAGACCCAGCGTGTGCAATCAGGCCATTGCTTTCGGTTGCAAGCAGGTTGACAAAAACTTGGGCCGGGGTCTGGAACTCGTAGGCAGTTTCGCCGGAATTGACCCGGATCATTTTGCCGCCAGCAGAAGCCAGCGACGTGGGCAGGATGATCGAATCAACCACAGCCAGCGTATTTCCGTCAGAGCTGAATCCGAGTGCCTTGGATGCACGCGCAGACGCGGCGTCGGTAAACTCAGGCGTCGTAATGCTGTTTGTCTTGGATACCTTGAACGCGCGGTCCAGCTCTTCCTGCAGCCCCTGGGTAATCATGGTCAGGCGATCGAGGCCGTCCTCGTGGCTTTCCGCTGGGAACGGGTCGTTCTCGACGTAGTCAGTCCCCTGCGTCAGCGCCAGGTTACGACGCAGCACCACAGTCTCACCAGATGCCGGAATGTTGCCGCTGGTAAACGTGACCGTGCCACCAGAGTCGTTGCCGGCACCGCTGACGTTGTAGTGAGTTGAAAGCGTCTTGATTGTCTCCACGCCCGTGGATGCGCGGATGATGACCTGCATTTCGCTGGTTGCAAAAATCTTGAATGTGTAGTTAAAGCCGGCGGTCGATCCGTCGCCCGACGCTGAAACTTTCGTGGTGGTGCTTGATACGCTCATGGTTGGTCAACTCCTTCGGGCTGCGGCGGCGACCGTAACGCCTGCAAAAATGCTTCTATGGGTTCTTTGAGTGCGGGGTCTTCAGATGCGATGGCAGTCAGCCGCCCAAAATGCGCGCCGATGCCATTGGGGTTTGTAACTGGTGTAGTAAGCCAATTTATAAATCTGGGGCTGGTTATGAGTTTTGCTGAATACCTGCTTCCTAAACCACCGACTAAAAACGCAGATAAAGCGCCAGCACCTTGACCCGCGCCCATTTCGGCAAGCCCAGTGCCTGCCCCTGTCAAAGTAAGGTAGGTGATAAGCACTCGGCCTGTGTTTGACGTGTTAGCAAGTTTCTCCACACCCTTGAGGGAAGAGGCAACGTCCACAAGCGTGTCCAGCCCCTCGCGCATTTCGGCATACCTTTTGCCGCCAAATAGCGCGTTTTTTGCTTCGGCTGACATCTTGCTCCAGTTGGTTAGGAACGTGTTGACGGAGAACACTTCGCCCGTTGCGTCTTGCGCCCCTGGCCTTGCCAAGCCAATCTTTTCGAGAACGCTCGCTGCTACGGTGTCCCACTCTTCTGGCTCAAACTGATTGCGTAGGCGCTGCAAATTTGTGCCGCCATCACCCAAGCGGGACATGGCGAAGTTGTAGGCTTGCTCGTCAGTATCAAACTTTCCAATTTTGTTGAGTGTGGCGCCCGCCGTGTTCATCCAAGCGCGGGTATATCGATCGGCGACTTCCAGCGCCTTGCGCGCTTCCGGCCCTGCCAACTTTGCAACCGCGCTCATATCCTCGGTCAAAGCGCCGTAGACCTGCCGCATTGCGACGTTCTGTGAGCCGGTTGACCCAGCAAGAAGAGGCTCATCCAGATCTTTACCGATTGCCGTTCTGATTTGACGCAATGCGCTGAACGGAATGGTGCCTGAAACAGCGGACTCTGCGGCATCCATTTCAATCGTTTTAAGGGTATTAATTGCCTGACCGAGTGACCGTTTTAATGATCCGGGCGCTTCGCCTAGCTGCTTTTCAAGACTTTCCCGCAACGCACGCACAGCGTCCAGCGCGACCGGTGCATCCTTGCCAATCAGATCAAATGCTTTTTCATAGGCGGCGTTTTGCGTAGCTTTAAATCGACCTGCGGCATTGCTTGCTGCCGTCCTTATGACGGAACCCGTTTCTGCCTTAGAAACGGGCGTCCCAAACTTGGCGATCATGGAATTTGCTGCTTTCGTAATTTCTTCAAGCACGCGCTTGGCTTGTTTTTGAATTACATCACCGCTGAACGGTGACGCTTCCAACGCTTTTTCAAGAGTTCCCACGGTATTGCTGGAAGAAACCGCACCTGCCGGCGGCTCGATGCGTAGCGATCGAAACTTTTGCGCGAGCTGTGCCGCTTTTTTAGTGCCGCCACCCAAGGCGCGTTTTGCACCCTCCGTCAGCAGCTCGCCGCCGCGCTGACCAGCCGCTGACAGGAAAAACTCGGTGCCAGCATCTACGGTGCGATCAAACACGCTGCGCGTATCAACGCGACCCAGAACAATGTTGCTGTAGGTATCAAACAATTCCCCGGCAACACTACCGCCCGTGCCAGCGCCTAACGCTGCCATAGTGGGGGATGCAACGACCGCACCCGGCCCAGTGGTTAATCCGCCGGCAAACCCAAAACTTGCACCCAGGCCAGCGCCAGTAGCCACGAACGCTTCGCGCGCTATGCTCGCAACGTCACCAAAATCCATGCCCGGCGGATTGTATAGCGTGAGCTTGCCCGTATCAGGGTTAGTGTAGACAAAGTTGTCATCGCCATAGGGCGCAGCGTCTGGATAATACCGTTTGATATTAGCGAGGCGGTCCTGTGCTGGTGCGCCGCCTACTTGCGCTCGCACGAACGCAGGCGACCCCGTGTCCCGGTCAATAAACTCTTTGGCTGCGTCTGATTGAATGAAGGCGCTGATGGCTTTTGCTCGGTCAGCGTCACTCAAGTTGCTCGGCAGCTCAATTGGCCGCGGAATGCCGGGCAGCATATAGCTTGTGTACTCAGATGAAACTTCAGTGGCAGGGCTGGGCGCTGGATCAGGCGCAACTTGCGTTTCTGCAGGCGGCTCTGGCGCAGGCACAACGGGGGCTTCACCGCCGACCACGTCAACGGTGTCAATCTGCTCCTCTGCCATGTTAATTGATTACCTTGCCAGTGAGATCAATCCTGATGGGTGGTGCCACTGGTGGTGCCACTGGTGGAGCCACTGGCGGGGCCGCTCCAGCGCCTGCCGGGGCTGTCTGCTCGCCTTGTTGATTGACCGGCGGGGAAACCATCTGCTTTTTATCAACTAGGTCATAGACCACCTGCTCAACGGGAATGTCGAACATCGTTGCAAGGTTTCTATAGCGTTCTTGCAGCTCACGCTGTAAAGGCTTTTGCGACTCAAAGAGGTTTTTAGCCTGACCCGAAAAATCAGCTCTCTGCTCTTTTGTAAGCCGCTCGCCCTTCGTTGCGGCGTTATATCTTGCCACTACTCGTTGCGGTACTGATCCCGTATCTTGGGCTGTTGCGAACTCTCCTTCTCTGACCACAGAGCCGGGGTCGATCATTTTCATGTAAGCAAAAATCAAGCTGACATCACCGGCTGCCGATACCTTTTTTGCTGCTGCATCTACCTTTTCAAAGTTTTCTTGCAGCAACCTGTATCTGGCAGACCCTTTTTCAAACGCATCGCGCAATCCCTTTGCCTGCTGGAAAGCTTGTTGTGGGTCACCGGCACCCATCATTTGCCTCTTCATTCTAGCTGGCGGTGCTACGCCGAACTCCTGTTCGTAAAGAGTAACTTTTTCGCGGTATTTGCGCGTAAATTCGTTCTGCTTATTGTCGTGATCAATAAACTTCTGCTTGTAATCTTCCTGTAGGCTCGGCGTTAGCGCCTGTGCTATGCCGGGGCTGTTAAAGAGTTCTCGCGCCGCGTTTATGTTGCCCCTGCCAACGTGAGCATTCAACGCAGCCTCAATTAAATCTTCGCGGCCTGCCTGCCTCGCATTTTCTTCTTCGTCCGTATTGATAAACCTGCTTGCGGCTTCGTTTATGGCTAGATCGAGCGTTTCAATTGAGTTTCCGAGCTGACCGGGGTCGCGCGTAACATCAGTGACAAGCGCACGAGTGTCATCGCCTACTTTTCGCAGCGCGCTTTTACGTTGTGCCGTCTGCTGCAGGTCGCCAATCTTGATTATCTGTTTTGAACGCAGTTTGCGAAGTTGAATGCTTAACTCCGCCTTGCTTTCTTCTGAGCCTTGGTGATTGTCTACCGCAGCGTTGATCATCTGCGTAGATTTCTCGTTAAATCCGGTTGCAACATTTTCGTCAGCCATATCAGCATTCACTTCCAAGTCGTTAACCATGCGTTCCATTTCAGTACCGAAATTCAAGGTAATTTCTTCGCGCTGGGTCTTTTGTTTACGCTCTGCGTAATTGCGCGCGCGGTCGGTTGAGGTCTTCACCTCGCCGTAAATTTTGTCCACGTCAGTCTGCGAGAGGTTTTGCCGAGCCGCGCTGACAACAGGGTCTTCTGATTTGTTGTCGCGAAAATCATTTAAAGCGGTTTCCGCATCGACGCCCTTGTTGATCGCGGCAGTCAAACTTCCGCGCGCTAGGCTGTAGTAGAATTTCTGCCTGCGCTCTTCAGCTTTCTTCGGCCCCAAATCGGTCACCGAATTATCGATATTCAGCAAAGCACTGTTCGCTGCTTCTGCTCGGCTCTCGGGTGAGTTGGACGGGTTCGTGGCGTAAGAGAGGTAATCATTTGTGTCTCTATCAAGCAGCACGGTACGCTGTTCCACCACGCGCGCATTGTTTGCCTTGAGGAAACTAGATTGATTGCGAAGAGTAATTTGTGCTGCGCGACTTCTGAAAGCATCCCGCGCTAAGCGGTTAGACAGCCCAGACTTAAAAGTCTCGACCTTGCGGCGAGCGAAATCCTGATACTTCTGCTCGGCTTGCTGCATATTCGGATTAGCGAGGAAATCCTGCTGCATTTGCTGCAGCTCAATGTCGAGCTTCGCAGCCGCAGCCTGCGCTTCATTATCAGCACCGATCTGCGCTTTTTTCATGCCAAACGCAGCCAGATCTGAACCAGCGCGAGCAAGCTGTGCGCCGCTCTCTGCATATGCGCGGGCGGGTGCCGTCATTGCCGACGCACTGAGCTGCGCGGTCAGGAACTGCCCCTGCCCCTGGCGTGGGCGTTGTAGCTGGGCCGTATAGGTAGGAACCTTCATATTATCTGGCTCACTTGATAGCCGCCTTTGGCGAGCGTGGTTAATGCGCCGAACCGCGCATCACGCGCTTTGATGTTGTAGGCTAGTTGCTGCTGGCGCCCTTCGAGCAGCGCCACCTGTCCAGCCAAACGCTGATTGACGCCCTGCTCGCGAAGCCGGCCAGCGTCGGTTGCTGCCGTCAGGCGAATGGTCTGGATTTCTTCTTCCGCTTCGTTAGCGTTGTCGCGCATTACTTCCAGCGGTGTGCCTGTGCTGGCGATTACGCCGGACTTACGGTAAGCGGTGCCAGCTTGCGCCTGCAGTTTTTCAAACTGCTTGCGGAACCGGACAACCTCTTGGTCGCCAACGCGCGTTCTCAGTGCCGCTTCCTGTTCAGAAACGCGCGCATTTCGATCTCGGACACTCTTGTTGTACTCTGCCGTCTGCATGCTCGCACGACCGGCAGCTTTCATGGCTGACGCCTGCTGCATTTGGCCGTAAGCCGAGAAGGCTGTGCCGGCGATTGTCGCTACCGTTCCTAGTGCCATACCCGCGCATACCTCTCGTAATCAAGTTTGTTAGCGCCGTACTGGCGCATCGTGCCTTCGTGTTCCATGCCGAGAAACTTCGCCCAGCGTTTCAGCTCCGGCCAATCGCTACGCATTGCCGCCTGTACCCGCCACATGCCCTGCTCTTCTGCTATCTCGCGCAGCTTTTCGCGTACCAATCGCGCCACGCGGAACTGATGCTTGCCAACCCGGCTGGCGCCTAAAAACCACGCCTCGCCCACACCTTCCCAAAGCGGGAAGATGCCGGCGGCGCCTACCAGGTAGCCGTTGTCGATCCCGGTAAAAGCCATGCCTTCATGCAAGAGCGTCGGCATAAAGTTGCCAAACTCCGGTGCCGGTCGGTTGCGGTCGTCGTTTAGATCAGCCTCAAGCAGCGCCTCACCGTGCGCTATCTCAAACGGTATCAATCTCACTGATCGAAGGTACTCAGAGTCGCAAAGACGGCGAGAATGTTCATCGGCAGCGGTTGGTCCTGGCGGATCGTAAGCTGCCCGTCTGTGTCATAATTGCCGTTTAGCTCGATTTCCTTGTCGCCTGTAAACAGCGAGATCGGCGCGTCCATCGAAGCCGCCGACGAGCGAAACGGTACGATGTCGAGATTACTGGCATCGCGGCCAACCTTGAGGCCAACCGATCGATACAGCCGCACCGTCAGCTCGTTGATGCGCTTGATTTTGCCCTGGCTAGTCCCCATCGCGCTGCCGGCATCGACGCGCAGTGTCCGCAGTGTCGAGTTGTATGACAGCCCGGCGTGCGCTTTCGTCACGTACCGCTCCAGGGTGACCGCGCCGCTTGATACTGTCTTATCAGGATGAACCGAACCATCGCCCAGTATGCTGACAGTCTGGCCTTCAAGGTGGTTTAGACCCGACAACGACAGCGTGGCTTGCGTGACCGTTGCGCCAGAGCTGTGCGCTGCTGCAGCGCCAACGACTCCGCGCGCGCAACCCGTCAGGTCGTTCGTGCTTTTGCCGCTGTATGTAATAACCTCGGTGCCGATCTTGATGGCGCCGGAACTGGGAAACGACGACGCATCTGCCAGCGTGATGGTCGTCTGATCCGCTGCCTCGGCGCCAGCCAGCGTGCTGCTCACGCCTGTAAAGGTCAGCGAGCTGTCCACGAAGATGGCGTTGTTGACGTCGGTGCCGAAGTCGAAGTCTTTGATAAATTCGATATAACGTTTGGTCGCACCATTGACCGTGCGCTTGACCACGACCCAGACCTGATCTTCGTCGAGATCGCCGGGGATCGTGGCAATGCTCTCGACAACCGCAATGCCTGTACCAAACACGCCGCCTAAAATTTGACGCGACCAGCCGATGACCTGCTCTTCACGTTTATAAGTCATGCAGGCAAGCTGTCCGTCACCGCGGCGTCCCCACAAGACAGAGTCCGGCTCCTGCTGGTAGGCCAGCTCGTCCAGCCCGTTCTCGGTGATATGCTCAGAAATCAACGCGACGTCAGGCGCAACATACCCATCAACGTCAAAATTAAACTGCAGCTCCAGCACTTTCCGCTTGGCGCGCTGCACGAACAGCACCGCGTTGCCTGCCTGCATTGGCGTAATGTCCGCTGAACCGTGCGAGGTTTGCTGTTTGATTTGTACATTGGTCGGGGTAATCGCCTCGTCAGCGCCTGACGCCCTCACCACAAACTCGCCGCCTGATGTTCCGACAATCAGGTTCCGCGTCGAGGCCAAGAACCTAATGACGTTGACGGTGTTAGAGCCGATCGTGTAGACCATGCCGTCATCGGCAGATGTCCCGCTTTCAAAGTTCTCAAAATCGCCGCCCTGGGAAAAGAACAACGTCTGCGGCTGCGAGCTGGTGCCGGCAAAAACTAGTCTTTGCTCATAGAACGCTACGGCGCGCGGGAAGCCGGTTGCTTTACTAAAGGCTCCCAGCGACCATTCGTCTGTCGCGACCAGCTTGCCTTGTATCGTGTGGCCGCTGGCGGCTGATTCTGTTGCCAAATCAGCACCCGGCGCCAGCGTGATCACGCTGTCGGTTACGTCTACGACCAGATGGCCGTCAGTCGTATTGTTTGACGTCGAGCCGCTGATGATAATTGTCTGGCCGATTTTAAAGCCCTGATCAATAAACGCTGCAAGCGTGTCCTCAATGCGGTCGTTATGTTCCAGCCCGGTAGAGTCTGGGTCGCCTTCGTGGAATGAGATCGTAGCCGCTGTGTAGTTTGGCATAATCTCTGATCGGCCGTCCTCCAGCTCCTGCGCCGTGCCGTCTACTACGGTCGCAGACGACCTCGACGTGATCTTCACAAACCCGTCTTCAATCTTGACCAGCCGCCCAACATCATCGGCGGTCCATAAATCGGCGCTCGCGGTCAGCCGGATAGTGCCATCGCGGCTGTCTGGTGTCAGCGTGGTAGTTGTGATGTTCTGATCAAGAAACGGGCCGCGCGAGGTTGTTACTTCGGTAATCGTCCACGCCGTGTGACTGGTGCGAGTTATTTTATAAATTGGGTGGTTAGGCGAAACGACGTACATAACGTCTGCCGCCTGGGCAAACTTGAGGCCGTCCAAATCGGACGCGGTGTAGACCGTCGTCACCTCGACCGCTGACCCACCGCTTTCGACCTGGCCCCCGTCCTTGTAGATTCGGAAGTAAGTCGGCCCAAACTCAAGCACATACGCCTGCTCGACGTTGAACTCGAACGGTATCAACCGCACAGCGTTTGCGCTGTTCTTCACCTCGGACACGAAGCGCGTGCCGGGGCGGCGCATCAGGCCACCATGCGGCTGCACCAGAAAGTTCTCTACGGTTTCGGCGCCGTTGTCGTACTTCGATATGTCCGTGCGCCCGTACAGCTTCGGCGTGATCTCGCCGGCAGTAAAGTTGCTAAAGGCTGTGCTTACTTTTGGCACTATTAGAACCTCGACGAGATAAAGACGTCAGACTCGGTGTATGCCGCGCGATCGATGTTGACCGTGTTCGCCGGCGTACCCTCGGTCGCATCAACGAAGCGTGCCTCACTCAGTTTGGTATCGTACGTCGCCATCAGCATCTGCGACAGGCTGGCGCTGTTCACCAGCGCATAGGAAACGTCTGCAGCCAGCCGTGCTGCGATCGACTCAATCAAGAGCTGGTCGTACTCGTTGGGGTCGGTAATGCGCGCAACGTAAATCATTTTGAATGGTGTCGTGCTGCTGATGATCTTTCGGCCCTCAACGCGGAAGACTGTGTCGGGGTTCTCCGGGCGCAGAACGCGCAGGCAATCAGCAGGCAGTGTGTGCTGATGATCAAACTCGAACGCAGGCGTGTCGCTGTCAGCAGCCAAGCTAGTGCGCGTGACCAGGCAGTTCCACGGGTGCGCTCTAAATACGGAGTCGCGGACAAACTCGTAACGCTGGTTGCAGACACGCGCAGCGCGGCTGTCTTCCGTCAGCGAGATGATATTACTCGCGCCAATCATATTCAGCGCCGAGTTACAGATATCAACGTTCGAGGCCATTTTTTATCCTTGAAAAAGAGAGGGGGAGCCGAAGCCCCCCCACCCAATTAGTCGATGACGTAATGAATCAGGAACGACATCGTTCCTAACGTTCCGCCAGCCGCAGCCATCGTCGCTGCGACGTAGTAGTACCCACCGGGATTGGTGGTATCGCCGGCAAGTTCCCACACACGCTTACCAGCAGTGTCGATGTTCGCGGCTTCAAAGCGAAGATCGGCCATGCCAGCAGCATCGGCTACTGCAGAAGCAAAGACGTCTTCGTCTTTGACTACGCCAGCCGTGGTGTAGATGCCTACGTTGAACGTGCAGCTTCCGCCAAGCGTATCAGAGCCAACAAAGAGCTGGGTGATGTTCGCGTGAGCAGGAATCTGAGCGAGCATGACAATGTCATCATCGTCAGAGTCCCCGGCTGCAACTTCGATGGTGCCAGCCGCTACACGCACTACGCCATGTAGATCCTGGCTTGCGCTCAGTGTCGGAGGCTCTGCCTCAAACGCTGCAACGATATCAGAGTTTTTAGTACCCATGACTATTCCCTCCTCTACTCGTTACACGCAATTTCAACGACTTTGTCTTCTTCCATCCGGGTCGAGCCAAACGTGGCGCAATAGTAGACCTGGGTAGAATAGCTTTTGTCGCTGCGCTCATCGATCCGCGCCATCACATCTTTTCCGACCGCCAGCTTGCAGCCATCCTGCGCCCATGCGTAGCAAAGGCGAGAAGTGCCATCGTCTGACAGACGATTAGAGGTAATGAACTTGAAACCGACGAACGTGTCGATGTCACCCTGTACAAGTGCCTTCCGTCACACTTCGGCTTTCGCCGCCAGCTTTCGCTGTTCGTGCGCTGGACTTTCTCTTCATCTCGATGAGATGCTGCCCGTCAAGTCTCTACACCTTCCGCTTTCGCGGCTTGGCTCGGGATTAGCATTTTAAAGCCTTCCCCGAATTTGAGCAGTTTTCGTCTGACCGTCGCCGGTCAGATAGGCAAAGTGTTTACCGTATTGAAATCACTTGAAGTTACAGAGGTCGTGTTGAGCAGGTCTTCAATCTGCTCAGGGCTGACAACGATATAACGCGCAATAGATGGATCAACGCTTTGGGCGTCAAGCAGCTTTTTCGCGGATACCAGCTTGGCAACCGTTAGGCCGGCAGAACCATGTGCGATTTTCTGGCCGCTTGGGAACGACGTAGAGGTCGTTCCTTCCTTGCCGGTCTTCGCGGTTCCACCAAGTGCGCTGATGATGGTGTCGTCCATCGCACGACCAATCGCCGCCGCAGCCGCACGGGCATACGAAGACGTCGGGTCGATTAACATACGAACCTTGTCAGCATCGTCAATGAGATCAGCCCATTCGTAAGTGGTTAGGCTGACCATACGCCGAGAGTGCTTTCAGTTATGACGGGCGCTAACCGTCTCTCCAATTCCTCGGAGTGTCGGACCATATCATCATCTCAGAGAGATGCGCTGCGCTTCGGGGCGGCTTCGCCCCTACTCCTTTCGGATGGCCTCTGAACCTTCCGCTTTTGCGGCTTGGCTGCTGATTACCCGGTCTGGGCTTCCAGCAATTCACAGCGTTTTCATGCAACGTCGCCGCTGCATGGCCCCACTAATGGTAAGGCGTCTCGACGAGGGGGGTGTCCCCGTGGCGTGACGACCGCGCTACTGCGGCTGCTTCCCCGCCCTGGTCGAAGAAGGCTTTTTCGCCGGTGACGCTTTCGCTATCAACGGCTCCTCGCAACAGACTTCCCATCTGCTGCGAGAGCATAGCGACGTTGGAACTGAATTGGTTCACAAACGCCGTATTCACTTGAGTACTCATGACTCAATGCTCCTACAGTTGTGGTTGAATGTATGCGTGGGTTGTCAGGCTTGCGCCCGGCTCACTGTCGGTTAGGCCAACTACTCCGCCTTACTCACAGGCTTGCGCCGCGGGGCCGACTTAGACTTATCCGCGGGTTTCACGAAACTGAAGTATCTCTCAGCGAGATCTACAGGGTCGTTTATCGTGCGCGCGCTGCCGAACTGTACGGCAAGGCGCAGGCATTCGAGGCGCAGAGCATCATTCTCCATGCATCTGCTCCCGTAATCTCAGCACCTCATTGACCACACGGTCATGCTCAGGGTGGTGCTTTTCCCAATACGGCGAGTTCTTCGCCGTCATCTCAGACATACGAGCCTGCAAATCTTCATCGGTGATCCCCGGTCGGCTATCCCTGCCGGCTAGACCATCTTCGCTGATCTGCTCGGCAACATAGTCGCTGATATTGACCATCAGCTTGACCAGCTCCGGGTTGTCACCCAGCAGGCTACCGTCTGCGAGCTGTATCTCTGTGAGGTCTGGTGAATCAAACTCCTTCAGCAGCTCGTTGGCGCGGACCATCTTGTCGTCAAAGTCGCCGCCGTATTCCTTTCGCAGCTCCGTCTCGACTTCTGAGCGGCGCGTTTCCATCGCCTCTTCGGACATGACCGTCGCCTGGCCGGCAAACTCGCCATATGCTTCTGCGAGCTTCGCGGCCTGCCGATCGGACAGTCCTGATTGATGCGCGGCATCACGGAACCAGTCCGCCATGTCGCCTTCCATCTCACCTATATCGTAATCGCCAGCCTCTGCCGGTCTGCCCAGTTTGTTATAAACCAGATCCCAGTCTTCATCTGTCGCCCAGTTTCCAGGGATCGCTAACTTCTCCGATCCGACCATCTTCTGCGCGTTGATGTAAGACTTCGCCATACCCTCGACACTGCCGATATGCTGCAGTGAAGGGTCGCTTGCTATTTCCGGGGGCAGTGATGCCAGCCAGTCGTCACTCCCAGACGGTGCCTCCCCGGCATCTGCCGGAGCTTCCGCTACCTGTTCGTCGGACATATGTGATTACTCCTTTGGTGGTTGATCCTTGATAATGTTGGTCAGGAACAGCACGACATCGCGCTGGCCCTCTCTAAACGCCGTCTCATCCGAGTTTGGCGTGAAGCTCGATTTCCAGAGTCCGAAGCGTGCGCCCAGGTCTTCCATGACCTTCTCGCCGTCCTCGCTCATCAATACTGATCGGTAAGTTTCTTTAAGTTCTTTCGGCGTCATGCGGCGCCTTCAATCAGTTCCTGACCGATCTCTGTCTCGTCAACAGCACGCAGTGCCGGGGCGGCTTCTCCCGCAGCACTCGCCATCTGTTGTGCGGCCATCATTTCCTGCTGTTGCTGCATGGCAGCGGCACGGTTCTCGCGGATGCCTGATACTTCGCCCTCACCACGCACCACAGCCGCCGGCGTGCCGGTGACTTTAATGATGTGCTTGGCAAGCCCGTCCATATCGAGATAGTCGGCCACGCCCTGGTCAAGCTGCATGAGCGGCATGAGGAACTCGATCATCTGCAGGATGCCCTGAATGTCACCGCTGCGCTGTGCCTTCGCCAGCGGCGAGACGTATTCGATATCGATGTTGCCGTCCTGTAGCATCGGCGGCGCCGGTGCGAATTTCTTCTGACGTGACAGTATTGCAAAGCAGCGACCGATCAGCGGCTGCAGCAGCTCTGCCTGCAAGCGTCCTAAGACAGGGCCAAGCAAGCGCATTTTCTCTTCCGTTCTTTGGACGACTTCCGTCGCGGTCATCTGCGGCCCGGTGCCGAGTATGAGCTGATCAACATAGAAGGCGGCTCGTATGGCCTGCCTGCGCTGATCCAACTGCATCTCGCCCAGCGGATTATTGGCGCCGATATTTAATGGCTCGATGCGATCGCGCGTACCCGATCGATAAAAGTTTAGACCGCCCGGCGTAGTCCGCACCGGCAGCATGAAGCCATCGTCGGGGACCATAAGCGGCGGGTGGATTTGCAACTGGGCGGCACGAATAACCACCTCGGACATCTTGTTGACCATCTTGGTATCGGGCAGTGCCGTCATTGCCGGCGAACGACCATAACCAATTTCGAAGCTGGCCTTCAGAAAACGCGGTACGCAGTACGGAAACTCGTCGTATCCGCTTTCGCCGATGACCATCTTCTCGTCAGGGTCGATGTAAACGCTGGCGAACGGTTTGTTCTTCGCGTTTTTCTTTCGCCGGTCGCGATCCTCGCGTGGCAGCACAATGTGCAGCAGCTCGATTTCAGCGTAAGGTTCTTCACTATTTAACTTGGATATGCGTTGTGTAACCTGTTGCTCGCCAAACTGCCGCACAGCGGCGCGCGCCGTGGTCTTGTACTTTCTAAAGACCGTATCGACACGCCCCTGTTCGTTCTCCGATACATACACTTCGGCAATGTGCCGGGTGCTGAAGCGGAAACCATCGTCGTCGTCGTTCTCAATAAAGATAACCGCAGTGCCAAACGTTACCAGGTCAGAGTAAAGTTCGTGTATCTGCTCTTGAAAGTTCGACCGGGCCAGGTACTGGTACATGACATCTGTCGCGCCTTCGAGCCATTCCTTTGCCTCGTCGTCGCCGTTCAGCTCGTTGTTCTCGTAACGCAGATCAAACCACGGGGTCGCCGCGTTGGTGAGCATACCGTGCAGAGATGCAGACATCAGCTCGGCGGCGTGGACCGCCGTGCCGTCGAAAAGCAATTCGGTGCGCTTGTCGCCACCTGTACGCTTCTTCGTTATGTCTGCCTTGCGTGGGCATATGTAATCGCCCAGCTCCTGCCAGTGCGATTCCCAGTGGCTGCGATTGGTCTGCAGCGTGCGGTATCGCTTCAGCAGCGCGGTTGCGCGCGGATCATCCATATTACTGTCCCAGCAGTGTCTTCTTGGTGGTTGGCGCATCGCCTGTCAGGCCCATGCCGCCGGTGACGTTAGCCTGGCGCAGACCACGCTTGCGGCGCGCTTGTCTATCAACGCGCTTGGATTCCTTGGCCTCTTTTGGCTTGATCGGCGGGTCCGGCGGCGTCGGCGGAATCGGCGGCGGTGCTGGCATGGGGGGTGGCTTCGGCGCTAAAAATGACATCAGGCGTGTCCTTCATATTGGTACGGGTTGTAGTTCATCACCGCGTCACGCTGTGGCGGGCGGCCATCGTTCAGTCGTTGTGTTTCCAAGCCAATCGCAGCGGTGCGAAACGCATCGGCGGCGTGGCTCGACCAGTCGTGTACTGGCGCATCGCGGAACTGTCGGGTGCGCTCGTTATAAGATCGGTGGTAGTGTCTCAGTGCTTCCAGACCATCGCGGCAGTTGTCGCGATCGAAGTAGCAGCGCGGTATCAGGAGCCGCGCAGCATGGATGCCATCTTCGACAGGCAGTCGCGGCACCACTCTAAAATTAAGGCCAAGGTTGTACGCAGCTTCGCGACGGCTTTTGCCGGTACCCATTTCACGCACTTCCAGATCGTGAGGGCCGTTGTGCGTGCCATAGACATAGCCTTTTTCATGCAGCGTCCGAACATAGTGCGGTAATCCCTCGCCCTGGTTCTGATAAAAATCTATTACATTGACGCGACCACCCGGCAGCGACTGTGTCAGCCAGATCGCCGTGTAGTCGTGCATCCCGATATCCCAGTGGGTATCGACCTTGTAGTCGCTTAACAGCGGCACCTGCGTAATGCGCACCGCGTCGTCAGACTCCTGCAGCTCCTTGCCGTATACGCTGCCTGGTACGTTCGCTACCCAAGAACACTCAAATTCTTGATTATACTGGTCGTCGGTCATGGTCGCCTTCGCGGCTTCCAGTTCCTCGGCATCGAGCAGATTCGTTTCGCTGGCCTTGTACATCTGACGCGCCCAGCCTTTTGTGCCGGCGGCGGCTTCCCACAGATCGTGGAAGTAATTATGACCCTGCGGCGTGCCTATAAACGTGCAGCCGCCTTTTCTGTCAGACAGTGCCGGGCGGATGACCTCGGGAAAGATCGACTCCGGCATATCCGCGACCTCATCCATGACGGCAAAGTCTAGATATATCCCCCTCAGACTAGACGGGTTCTCACTGCCCAGCAGGCTGATCCGTGCGCCGTTGGGCAGATCACATCTTAATTCTGTTTCGTGGTACTTGGTGCCGGGTATCTTTGAGCTGAATTGCTTCAAATAGTCCCAAGCGACGTTCTTTGCCTGTCTGTACGTCGGCGCTATGTACGCCAGCCGCGGATTGGGCTTCTGTTCCTCGATCGCGCGCTTGAGCAGATGATTGATGGCGCAGACCGTTTTGCCGAACCGGCGATGCATGACCAGCACGTTGAAGCGGTTCTTGTCGAGCATCTGGTGCAGCTCGACCTGCAAAGGTCGCGGCGTGTAGTCAATCTGTATCGTCTTCATTCTTCGATCGGCTTGCGGCCCCTGGTATGCTTTGCACGGCGAGGCGTTATGCGTCGTCCCGCGCGGCGCAATAAAGACACAGCCCCGGCTGGCGGTGTTGCGCCGCTGTCCATTGCGGCCAGCACGTCATCAATGGCGCCCTGCCTTTGTTTTGACCCCGTGAAGCCGACTAAACGCGCAATGCCGGCGCCGGTTTTTACACGCGCGCTTGGTTTAATCATCATCTAATGCAC
>VTLG01003716.1_pt1 | contig 15937 bp, 7 predicted proteins | sample 4694571 | NCBI WGS metagenome assembly VTLG01 (sample SAMN12604809, study PRJNA352737) | marine metagenome | biome: ENVO:00000447; feature: ENVO:00000209|ENVO:00000569|ENVO:01000036; material: ENVO:00002151; isolation source: viral sequences binned using virsorter ...
TGCAACACAAGAATTACCTGCTGTTAATCAAATACTCGCATCAGTAGGTCAGGCTCCTGTAACTACATTAGATCAAACCAACCCAGACGTTGCGATTGCATACGATACATTGTTACAGGTATCAAAGGAAGTACAAGCAGAAGGTTGGACTTTCAACCAAGAATTTGAATATGAAATAGTAACTAATAATAGTAAACAGTATGAAATACCTAATAACATATTACAGATAGATTTTTCTGAATCTTATAAAGGTAACATAGATCCCATTAGACGTGATGGAAAAATATACGATAGATATAACCATACTTATGAAATAGGAGATACAGCAGGTGACGAATTTAAAGTTGATGTGGTTTGGTTTTTTGATTGGATTGATCTTCCTGCACCTGTACAAAACTACATTGTCGCCAAAGCATCCACCATTACAGCTCAACGAATCATTGGCGATCCACAAGTAATCCAAACGTTACAACAACGTGAAGCATTGGCTAGAGCTAACGCACTAGAATACGAATGCAATCAAGGTGACTTTACTATCTTTGGACACCCAGAAGGTAATAGACATTACACCAGTTATAAACCTTATACAGCTTTACAACGCTAATGGCAAGTGTTACACAACGTGTCCCGAATTATTTAGGTGGGGTATCTAAGCAACCAGATGATAAGAAGTTTCCAGGTCAAGTTCGTGAAGCTCTTAATGCTTACCCTGATCCTACATTTGGTCTACAGAAAAGACCGGGGCTTAAATTCCTTACAGTTTTAAAAGATAGTGGTGGTACTGCATATAATGATACAGATTTAGATAATGCTAAATGGTTCTATATACATCGTGATAATGATGAGAAATATATAGGATGTATTGTAGGTGCATCAAGTTCTCCTTATGGAGAGATACATGTATGGAATGCAACAACCAATGTTAAGTCTACCATTACTTACTCAGGTAGTTCTAGAGACTACCTTACAGCTATATCAAAGAATGATTATCATGTACTTACTGTACAAGATACATCTATCATTACTAATAAACAAAAAGCTGTAACAGTACAAGCAGCTAATACTTTTAATGCTAAACGTCAAGCTACTATAAGATTACGTGGTGTTGATAATAGTGCAGATTACAGAGTATATATAACTGTAGGCGGTACTGTATATGATCCAATCTATACGTCCGATTCATCAGCAACGGCTGCGGAGATATTAACAGGATTAAAAACACAAATTGATGCTGAAAGTATATCTAATCTTACAGTCACGAAACTTAACGGTTCACTTGAATTAACTCATTCTTCAGCTGCTTTCACAGTAACAACTCAAGGTGGTCTAAACGGTCAACAATTAAGTAGTTATGGTGATCAAGTTAATAATGTCGCTGATCTACCTACAGAAGCTAAGCATGATAGAACTGTAAAAATTGTTAATACAGCTAGTAGTTTAGATGACTACTATGCTAAGTTTGTAGCTGATGCTGGTTCTGGTAATGGTGAAGGGTATTGGGAAGAAACCTTAGGACATGGTATGTCTCCAGGGTTAACAGCTTCTACAATGCCACATGAATTAATCAATACTGGTACCAACACTTTTACATTTAGACCAATTACTTGGACTGCTAGGTTAGTAGGTGATGACTCCACTAACTCACACCCTTCATTTAATGGTGAAAAGATACAACAGGCTTTTTTCTATAATAATAGATTAGGATTCTTATCAGAAGATAATGTATCTATGAGTCAATCTGGAGAGTTCTATAATTTTTATCATATAACAGCTCAGACAGTAAGTGCAGCTGATCCAGTTGACCTTAATTGTTCTAGTATTAGACCCGCTGTACTACATGGTATTATACCAGTAGCATCAGGTTTGATTCTATTTTCTGAAAACCAGCAGTTTATTATGTATGCTGCTGATGGTAATTTAACCCCACAAACTGCTATTATACGTGGACTATCTAACTATGAGATGGACACAAATATAGACCCTGTGGATATAGGTACTAACATTAACTTTGTTAGTAAGACACCAGCATATACAAGAGTATTTGGTTTTACTCCTAGAGGTGAAGGTCAGATACCAGCTGTAAATGATTTAGGTAAAATTGTATCTGAATATATACCACCAACAATTGATAATCTAATTGCTAGTCCACAGAATTCTTTTATAGCTTTATATGGATCAACATTAGATACTATATATTTTTATAGGACACACTCTGAAGGTAACCAACAAGTCTTACAAGCGTGGTACAGCTGGAAATTCCCAGGTAATGTATTAGATTTAGTAGTAGATTCTGATGTATTATATACTGTAGTTAAAGTAGGCACAGGTTCTTCAGCTAGGTATAATCTACTTTCATCTAATTTAAGTGCTACACTTGAAGATGAAGCTATGATAACTAGTGATGGTACTAAAATTAATCCATATATGGACTTCTATTCCAAAGCTACTAATGGATTAACAGGTGGTTCAGAGAAGAAAGTTGTCTTTGATAATACTAATAACTTTAGTAAATGTTATATACCATACTCTGATATAACTACAGCTACACCAGTTATTGCAATTTCAGGTGATGCTGCTAGTAACTATAGTACAATCGTTCAGTCTGGTTTTACTATGAAAGCTGAACGTGGCTCAGATAGTGATGGTACATATTTTAAAGCAGATAATATAGATCTATCTGGTCAGGCAACTAATGTTATTGTAGGTTATACATTTGATTATGATATAACTTTACCTAAAACATATTTCCAATTAGATAGAGGTATTACAGATTATAGTGCAAAGTTAACTATAGCTCGTATGAAATTCTCAGTAGGTAGATCCAGTACACTTGGATTTAAACTTACTGCTAATGGATTAAGGAATCAATCATATGATTTCTCTCCTTTAACTGATGGTAGTAGAACAGAATTTAGTTTACCATTTTCTATAGATGATAAAGATGATATTAAAGTCAGCTTAGATGGTACCAACACAACTAACTTTACTATTACAGATGCAGGTGTTATTACAATGGGTTCTGCTCCTGCTGCTACAGTTAAAATGATAGCATATGAAGATAATTGGTATGATGTACAACCAGTACAAGAGGCTAACCAATACTTAGCTGATGACGTACCTATGATAGATCAGGCAGTTTATACACTACCTATACACCAACGTACAGAAAACTTTTTACTTAGAATCTTCAGTGATTCACCGTTCCCAGTCTCTTTGACTTCAATGATGTGGGAAGGAAACTATACCCCACGTTACTATAGGAGGACTTAATTATGGCATGGTGGAATGGCGTAGATGAACGCCAAGACAGTCAGAATGTAATCAATCAACAATTTGAATATGATAATGCAATGTACTCTTGGCAACGAGCCAAGGATTGGAGTACATATTACAATACTTTAGAAGCTCAGTATGTCCAACAATTAAATCAAGAATCTGGGGATAAATATAAAAATCAATTAGCTTTTAATAATTGGCAAGATAAAGAGAATATGCGACTGTATTCTTATGCAAAGGAAGCAGAAGCATATAATGCTAGTGTTAAAAGTTATTATGAACAGTTAGACTTTAATAATATAGCAGAAGAATTAACTTTAAATGATACAGCTAGAGCTTATCAAGATCAATTAATTGCCATTGGTTTTCAAAATCAAGACTTATTAAATAAATATCTTGAAGGTGGTGAAACTGCAGCTTTAGAGACAAGAGGCTTAACAGATAAAGTAAAACAAGCTAAAGCTGTAGAACAACTACAAATAAAAGAAACAGGTATTAATAGAGAATTTGACCTAATCAATCATGAACTCGATAAAGTTGGATTAAGAGATGGTTTGGCAGCTACTATGGCAGATGCCGCATTTAAGGTTCAAGGAATGAGGACAGAGAATGTACAACAAGTAGGTCAACAAAAAGCATTAGGTCAGGCTGGTAGATCTGCAGAGAAAGCTATCCAAGCTATTTTAGCTAACCACGGTAACGCTCAAATGGCTTTGATGGAAAGTGTATCTAGTGCTAAATCTAAGTATGCTTTAGATCTACAAAAACTTTCTGCTGCTTTAGAGAATAAAACAAAACTTACTAATTTACAATACTCTAATATTGCTAACCAACTAAGTGCTACACAGCAAGATGCTGTTAGATCACAAGAAGGGATTGGTATGAAGTTTGGTCATCTTAAGACACAGACTGATTTAGGTAGAGTACAACTACAACAATCTATGATCAGTGCTGGTGAGCAGAATGAAGCTGATAAGCAGCGTATTGGTATGGATAAATATCAAGCTGATATCAATGCATCTGCAAGTCTTAAGTCGGTACCAACCGCACCACCACAGCAGAAGCTACCATTAATGATACCTGATACAGTTTACAATAAGGTACTTAAACCTATTGATAAGCCACTACCTGTTAGAGGAATCAACACAGTACACGATACTAGCTTCGGTGATACCTTAGTTAAACTTGGTATGTCATATGCTACTGGTGGTTTGAGTACATTAGCAGAAACTGGTAGTTGGTCTGATATTGAACTTAAAGAAAATATTAAAGAAGTAGGTACTTCACCTAAAGGATTTACTCTCTATGAATTCAATTATATCCATGAACCAAATCAAAGATATCGTGGTGTCATGGCACAAGATCTCTTGAAACAATTACCTCAAGCTGTAAGCGAAGGTGATAATGGATACCTAAAGGTAGACTACAGCATGACAGATGTAGTATTTACAAAAATTTAAACAATGGCAAATCTATTTAAAGGGTACGCCCAGAAATCAGATTTCTCAGGGAACTTACTAAAAAGTCAAGATCCCTCAGATAAAATTTTAGAAGAAGGTAGACGTTATCTTGGTCAATGGAAAGAAGTTTCTCAAGGGGAACAACAAAACCAAATTAACTACCTTAATGCTTTAGAAGCTAAATTTCAAGCTGAAGAAGCTGACAGAGCACGTAACAAAAAACTTGAATCTTATTTTGCTGATGGTTGGGAAAAGGCTCTAACCAAAAGACATGAAGGTTTGATCAGAAATGCTGAATCTCAACTTAAAGCAACTCAAAACAGAGCTAAAAAGTTAGAAGGTTGGTCAGATCAAGCAGCTCAGATAGGTGTAGATGCAGCTAAAGGTTACGCTAAAGCACGTCAAGATTTTGGAATGAATCTAGCAATAGATTTAGGTCTCTCATGGGATACTGCCAAAGGTATACAAGATGCTACAGGTGTTTTAGATGAAACCTATGCTGGTACTAACGCTGCAATATTAGAAGCACGTAAGAAAGGTGCATCATGGAAGCAAATAAACCAAATACATAAACTCAGTTTCTTAGGAAATCAAGGGTTTAGAGTTGGTGTTGCTATGTCTGCAGGTGAGAATTATAAAACCAACGGCCTTTTTAAGAAACAAGGTGTTAAATACGACTTCAGAGGTAGAAAGATGTCATTAAATGACGCTACTGCTGAAGGTAATCTGGAAGCTTATGAGGTAATACGACGCAACATCCGAACAGATTATATGAATGAAGTAGTAGAGAATACTGGTATTTCTCTTAAACTTCTTACAAAATATGCTAGAGATAATTTTATTAGAGATGAAGGTCGTATAAGAACTACACTTGAAGAGAAGAGTATTAAAAATGAACAAGGTAAAATACAAGCAGAACAAGCTGAATTAACTAGAACTAGAATAAAAGAAGGGACTTATTGGGACTATGTACAAAAGAAGTTTGGTCCTAAGGGTGAGGGTCGTGCTGGTGTTTTAGCAGCAGAGCATAATAACGTGATAGATGCAATTTCTAGAGGTCTTTTAAATGCAGAAGATGTTTACAGATATCTAGATATGCCAATTGAAGTTGATGGTAAAACGGTTAAATATGGTAACAAGTTTCCTAAAAGAGCTTTAGAAATACAAACCGCTCTTACAGGTTACCATGATACACTCGGAAGAAACCAACAAAGAGATGAGAAAGCTCGTAAAGCTAAGTTAACACAAGATACATTTAATTTTAGAAATGAGTTATTAAATAGAGATACTCCATTAGAACCATCTAGAATAGCAACCATGATAGCGGAAGCTGATAGATTATATGGTCCTGAAAATAGTATGTCTAGTATGTTAGCGACATTTGTAACCGATCATCAAGGTGAAGCTAATGATCAAGTGTATGAGACAACTCTTAACAAACTTAAATCACAAGGTATGGTGACTACAAGTATTGTTAAGTCAATGATGCTTTCACCTGAGAATGAAGCTGACTGGTTAAAAGTTGCTAAAGAGCAAGATAAAAGTCAACCTAATGAGGCTGAACTAAAAATATTAGAAGATCATGTAGATGCTAAAGTTTCAGAGCTTTTAAAGAAATTCGGTCCATTTGAAACTAAGGATGTTTCATCAGCTGCATTAGCTATATATGTAGGTAAAGAGAATATAAAAAAATACTTTACAATGCAAGCTCAAACTGAGGGTTTGAGTAGAGGTGATGTGCTGATTAGAGCTATGGAAATGTTTGCAGCGGATGTTGAAAAGAATTATCAAATTAAAACAACAGGTGCTAATGATACATATGCACCGCATTTCCCTACTTTCTCAGTCAGTGCTCAACGTCATCCAGTTCCATTAAGTGAAATCACATCAGATGAATTTGCGGTTAACCCTAAACTACCTTATGAGAAATTATTCTTAAAACCAGTTACAGTTACAAAGTTTTTTGATGATGTAGCTCAAGGTAGGAATGTCGGGTTTCCACCAGAAGTTTCTAATTTTGTAAGTAAGTTTGGAATCGGACCTAATGGTGAAGTCAAAATGACTGAACTTATGTTTTTAGAAGCTCAGATGAAATTAATTAATCCTGATTTTGAAATACCTAAACATATATTACAAACACATAAAATATCATTTAATCAGATTAAACCTGAATATCAAAAGTATATTGTAGGTGCACATCAAAATACTAATTCTACATACGTGGCTCTTAAATATAGTGGTTTGAATCATAAAGACTTGAAAACTTCTGATAATTATTCTGATAGAAATGATTCACCATACTTTGTAGCAGAGAGAAGTCCTGCTAATTTCCATTGGTATTTAAATCTAGATCCAGCTGGAGAAACTGATAGACTAGATTGGACTGAAAGATTAATTATGGGAGGTTCTTATGGATAATTATAGTTCTACACAAGCTAATGAAGCTTTAGCTGATCCAAATAAAGAAAAGTTTGAACAGGAAGAACAGAGAAAATATGAAGAATGGAAATTACAACAACAGGAAGGTGCTAAACCTGATGAGGAAGTAGGACAAGTCAGTACTCCTCAAATGCTAACTACAGATGAGGCTGTTAAAGGTGGACAAGGTGATCACTCTTGGAAACCTAAAGAATCTATAACTGACAAAGCTGTTAAAGGTGGACCAGGTGACCACTCATGGGGTGGTTATGAAGACCAACAACCAACTGGAGATTCTTTATTAGCAAAACCTGCAAAGATATCTCAAGAAGATTGGGACAATAGAGCTAAATGGGTTAAACCTCTTGAAAATATTGTAGCTGCGGGTACTCTACCAGCGTTAGGTGTAGGTGATTTCGTTTCCGATGCTATGGCATTGGTACCATTCTTACAACCTGTTAGTGATTGGTGGAATGAAAATTCACCAAGATCTAATCACCCAGCTCATAAAGCTATCAGAGATGCAGCATCAGTTATTATACCTACAATGTATGGTGGTGGTGTGGTTACAGGTAGCTTGAAGTCTGCTACAGCGGCTAGATCTATACCACAAGCAACACGTATATTAGGTACTGTCGCAGCCCACGCTGGTGTAGACACAGCTGTTACTGCTATATCTTCTCATTCTAAAGATCAAGATAATATAGCTGCAGCTTTGAATGAATGGCTAGGTTGGGATATACCATGGGCTACAAGAGATGGTGACAGTCCAGACGTAATAAGAAAAAAGAATATCTATGAATCAGCTGGACTTAGTTTAGGTGTAGATTTACTTACATCTGCATTCTCTTTGTCTAAAGCTATGAAAGTTATACCTGGAGATGAAGCTGCACAACGTGCTTTAGTTAGACATGCTACAGGTTTTGAAGGTGAAGATCCAGTCAGTCGTGGTATTTTGAGTCGTAGATCTAGCAGAACTTTAGCTCAAAGAGAAGAAGCAATAGAACGTTTATTAAGAGATCCTATGGGTAATAATGGGTATGATCCATTTATTAATACCCCAGATCTTGGTCCACAAAGTAGAGCTGTAACTGACTTAGAACCTAATCCAATTAAAGCTAAAATAGATAATTGGAGAATACAGAATAATATAGGTACCGTTAATGGTAGAGCTAGACCTTTTGTAAGTAATAGATTTATAAAAAGAATGGCTGATGCTAATCCATCTGAAAGGGCTGAAGCTTATAGAGCTTTATTTGATAAAGATATATCTGCTAATATTGGTGCTGAAATTAATGGAAGCGTTATACCTCCAGAGGAAATAAATAAAGCTGTTACTAATTTATATAATAATGTCTTTAATCCTGATATCAAATTGAATCAGATGGAAGCTATTCTCAATGATATGAAGACTGGCTTCTTTAATAAGCAGAATTATATGGGCCAACAAGAGTGGCGTATTGTTAACGAAGCTTTTATTAAATCATTTGAACAGGTATATAATCCTAAAGTAATGCGTGCATCTGCTTTAGTCACTAACCAAGCTGCAGGTACAATTGCTGATACAGCATCTGCTATTGGTATGATTGGTGATGTTGCAATGACAGGAAGGCAACAAGAAATAATTGTTGACAAATTGAAACTGTTAAGTAGAGAAGTTAGAGCTAACCAGTATATATCTAATAAGGTAGGTGAGTATAAACAACTTGCAGGTGCTCAGAATCCAGCTGCTCTTAAAGCTTGGATAATGGATCAAAGCACTGACTTTGCTAAAGGACTTAAAAAAGTACAAGATAAAGGTAATGAGTTCTATCAAACTTTAGAAACTATTGCAAAGAATAATCCTGAATATTTGAAACCACTTGCATTAGCAATGGAAGCTACTAATGGTGAAGTGGATCAAATTTATAAATTAAACAGATGGGCTGAAGAGAACGTAGGCTTCTTAAAGAAAGCGTTTTATGATGGTAATCCACAAGTACCTAGTTTAATTGTTAAAGGATTACATGGTGTCAGGTATAATCATATCTTATCTGGCCTTGCACCACTAAGAGCACTAACAGGTAACTCTATGTTAGCTGCGTTTAAACCTGCTACAGTACTAGCTGGTGCTAAAATTACAGGGGATACAGCTACATTTAAAAAAGCTTTATGGACTTATGGTGGTGTAGCTGAGAACTTTAAACGTGCTTACAAAGTAATGGGTGATGAATGGCGTTTAGCTAAGTCACGTCCAGAGGAAGCTATGATGCGTGGTCGTGCAGACTTACGTCAAGCTAAGATGGATAACTTTGAAGCACTAGAAGCTATGTCTGGTGTATGGAGAGCTGAAGGTAATAACGGTAAAGTTGCTATGTGGAATATAGCTAAAGGTCTTTCATGGTATAACAACAACCCGTTTGTTAGATGGGGTATTAATGCTATGTATGCTATTGATGGTTTTACTAATTCATTGATGGCTAGTGGTTCCGCTAGAGCTAAAGCTTATAATATCTTAATGAAAGAGACTAAAGGTGGTTTTAGTAGAGAAGCTTTTGATAAACTACAAAGCAGATTATACAGCCAAGCTTTTGATCATACTGGATTATTAACAGATAAAGCAGCTAAACATGCCTCAGGTGAAATAGCTCTTAATTTAGATAGTCAAATGGCTAATGATTTAAATACAATGTTGGAAAGAGTTCCAGCTGCTAGATCATTATTCCTATTTCCTAGAACTGGTTTAAATGCTTTAAATTTATCTTGGACATTTACTCCTGGTAGTGCTTTAATACCTATACAAACTAAAGCTCGTAAAGTGTTTACAGCTTCAAGTAAACAGGAAATAGCTGAAGTGTTGATGGATCATGGCCTTGAAAACAGTGATGAAGCCTTTGCTACCTTGAAATCCGAGTACATTGGTCGTCAGTTAATGGGTGGTGCAGTGGTTACAGGTGCTGGTATATGGGCACTTGAAGGTAATTTAACTGGTAATGGACCACAGAATTCTGGTGAACGTAAGCGTATGATCAGTATGGGATGGGAACCTAATTCCATTAAGAATCCTATTACTGGTGAATGGCATAGTTATAAAGGATTTGAACCATTTGATAGCTTACTTGGTCTTGTAGGAGATGCAGTGTATTACTCTACTCGTGTAGATCAAGCAGTAACAGAACAGTTATATCAAAAGATCGCATTTTCTATTAGCATGAACGTAGCTAACAAAACATTCCTTAGTGGATTTGAACCGTTAGTATCTATGTTCTCTGGTGATGAAGGTGCTTTTAATAGATTCCTGGTTAGTCAAGCTGATTCTTTAATACCTTTTGCTCCATCTGGGATTAGAAGTGTTTTAAATAATGCTATTTCTCCACAGTTAAAAGATGTGGAAAATGACTGGGGTTCATTGATGGCTAACAAATGGAAATTTATGAGTCCTCCTGGGTTAGTAGATCAGTTAGATATATACACAGGTAAACCAATTAGATTCCAAGAACCTCTTACTGCTGCAGCTAATGCTTTCATGCCATTCGGTAAATCTAATGGTGATATGGAACCTTGGAGACAGTGGTTAATTAGTACAGGATGGGATAACGTACAAAGTATGAGAATCAATCCTATTACTAAAGAGATATTAAGTCCTGAAGATCGTCATTGGATCAATAATTGGATAGCTAAAAACATGAATTTAGCTGGTCAAATTGAAGGTATGATGAACTCTCCTGATGGGTTCTGGACTAGAAAAATGAAGGAATATAAAGATAATAGAGGATTAAAAAAACAAAAAGATTATCCACTTAAAGAGTTAGTCGTACACCAAGAACTATCTAGAATTCATAGAAATGCTATGAAGTATGCGTGCTCTGCATTGGAGAGATACCATTCGCAGTATTCACAGGTGGGCTTACAAAACGATAGAATTAAAAATGCTTTACGACAAGGTAATATACCACAAGCTCTTGAAGCTAATGAAAGTAAAGAAGAATTAAGACGTTTACTAAACTTCTAAAATGACCGTAACAATTGAAAATTTATATACGGGTAATGGTTCCACCACCAATTACTCGTTCACATTCCCATATTTAGATACACCTGACATCAAGACAAGTCTTGGTGGAGTGGTTCATACAAACTTTAGATTGCTTAATGCAACAACGGTCCAATTCGTTAACAACTTAACAGATAATACACCTACAGCTCCTGGTAATGGTGTAGCTATTAGGATTTATCGTGAAACAGCATATGTTAATCCTAAAGCTACATTCTATCCAGGTTCAGCTATACGAGCTGGAGATTTAAATGATAATACGTTACAAAATTTATATGTAACACAAGAGGCTAATGATAAAGTCGATAGAGCCTGGTTAAAAGGTGATATGACTATCGATAGCTCAGAGACTTGGTATACAACTGATGATGAGAAAATAGCTACTACAAAAGCTATTGATGGTAGAGTAGATACTAAAATTGATTCAGCATTAACTGATGATGTTGTTGCTGGAGCTAGTATATCCATAGCAGATAATACACCTAGTTCTGGTAAAATAACAGTTAATGTCACTGCAGCTACTACATCAGCAGCTGGTAGTATGTCAGCTGCAGATAAAACTAAGTTAGATGGTGTCGAAACTGGTGCTACTGCAGATCAAACTAATGCTGAAATAAGAGCTGCTGTAGAAGCTGCTTCAGATAGTAACGTATTTACTGATGCTGACCATACAAAATTAAATGCTATTGAAGCTTCAGCTACAGCTGATCAGACAGCTGCAGAGATTAAAACACTGTATGAATCAAATGCTGAAACAAACCCACTTACAGACGCAGAGAAAGCTGTTATAGATGGTGTAACTGCTAATACTAGTGAGATAAATAAGCTTGATGGTTATACAGGTAGTGTAGCTAACTTAAATATTGTATCTGGTAAGACCTTCAGAGCATCTGGAGATGGTACATTATCAACAACTAGTGATACTGAAATACCTTCTTCAAAAGTTATTGCAGCACACGTAGCTAGTTCTCAAACAGCTATTGGTGGTTTTGTTACAATTGCTAACGAAGCTAGTTTCCCTACTACAGCAAACCAACCAGCTAATGGTGTTATTGTTAGTATTTCAGATGCTGCAGGTACAGTTATTAATGGATCTGGTGTAAGTACTACAGGCAGAACTACAGATGGTACACCTGCTACTGTAACAATTAATAACTTCCCTAGTTCTTTAAATAGTGAAACATTAGCTACTGGTGTAGGTATGCTTGTAACCTCTACAGGTTCAAGTAATACATATAATTACCACAAAATTTTAGCAGCTGAGACGGATGTTAAATCATTATCAGATGATATAAATGATTTCAACGCTCGATATAGAATAGCAAGCTCGGCACCGGGATCTAATAACGATGACGGTGACTTATGGTTTGACACAACTGCTAATAAGATGAAAGTCTACAATGCTACAGGATCATCTTGGGATGACGTAGCTTCTGTTGGTAGTTTTTATATAAATACATTATCAGGTTCCAGTGGAGCTAATGGTAATGGATCAGGTAATTTTGATGGTACAGCAAAACGCTTTACCTTAAGTAATCCTCCTTCAGGTGGTGCAGCACAATTAGTAGTTAGCGTTAATGGAGTCATTCAAAAGCCTAATTCTGGAACATCCCCCAGTGAGGGATTTGCAATTGATGGCAACGATATCCTTTTTGCTACCGCTCCTGCTGCTAGTTCTGATTACTTTATCGTCACGCAAGGATCAAGTGTAAGTATTGGTATACCTAGTGCTAACTCAGTTAACTCAAGTCACATTATTGATGGGTCTATTGTTGATGCAGATATATCAGGTAGTGCTGCAATTTCGGAAAGTAAGTTAGGTATACACAACGCACCTTCTGACGGAAAGTTTCTTAAATATACTACTTCCAACGGAATGGAGTGGGCTATTGCTGGAGATAGCGATGCTATTAGAGCACTTGCAGCTCAATCTAACAGTACCTTTGTTCAGGCGATAGATACAGGAACAGATGGAAGGGTAGTAATAGAACTTGATGGTGGAGAAAAAGCAAGGTTTACAGGTGATGGCTTAGCTATAGGTGGTACAACATTAGCTAGTGGCATGTCGGCTAACGCTAATCATTTAGCCCTTGTAAATAACCATCACTGCGGTATGACCATTATCGCTGGTGATGATGATGACTGCAATATTAACTTCACTGATGAAGATAGAAATATATCAGGAGCTATTAAATATTCAAATGATGGTGACTATTTAGCTCTATACACCGATGCTTCTGAAAGATTTAGAATAGCATCGGCTGGACAATTAGGAATCGGTGGTGCTACTTACGGAACAAGTGGACAAGTTTTAACATCTGGTGGTTCTGGTGCTGCTCCTAGTTGGACAACCATAAGTGCTGCACCTGCAATATCAACTTTATTAAAAACAATTTAAATCATGGCAGATACAATTACAGAATTTTACAACTCAGACTCAATCACTTACAGTACACTTGATGCAGGTTTAACAGTTGCAACAACTAGTGGAAGTGAAAAGGCAGTAATACGAGATATTAACATTGAAGTTCCTGGTGGTTTACCTGTTGATGTTAAAGTTGATGGTGTTAAAGTAGCGGAATCAAGTGGTAAATCAAGCACTTTAACTGGTCATTTACTTCTTAAAGCAAGTCAAACAGTAAAACTTAGTCCTAAAAATCAACCTCTTTGGACTGGTGTACAAGCTAATTACTATGTCCAAGATAGTAATGATTCTAGTGCTAAACGAACATATAATGATTTAAGTTCTAGTAACTTTTGGGCTGTACCAGTAGATAGAGTTAAAGTAAACGCTAGAGATGATCGTAATATTAGACCTGCAGGAGGTAAAGTAACTGCACTAGAATCAGTAATTACTACTGGTGATAAAATAACTATCTGGCCAGCTGATGCTTTATTTAATAAACCAGCTAATGATTTTTATTATAGTAGCTATATGCTTAATGCTACAGAAACAACTGGTCAGAATAAATTATGCTATTACGATTCTTCAGCTGATACAGCATCACAAGTACAGGCAGCTTTCGCTGATTATGTAGGTTGGGATAGTGGGTTTTCTAATAGATTTCTAGTTTCATATAAATCAGATGGAACTGGTTATAAGTATTTTGATACAACAAATAATAGTTTAAGTTCAGCAATCTCTTATACAGAGGCTAATACTGGAACTGCTCATACTATTACTCGTGATTGGGATGTCAGGCAGACTTCTATAATCGATCACTATATGCTTGAAAAACCACACCAGACAGGTAGTGAATGTAGAGCATATCTTACAGATCTTTTAACAGGTAAAACAGTTTATTGGACTTCAGTTGATGATAATATTAATACCATCATGCTGCCTAGAAACTCCAGTGGTCAAGCTAACTGGTCTGCAGGAGCAGCATTAGCACGTAATACTGGTGGTGAGTGGTTTATTTTATGGAACTTTACTAGAAGTAATACATATGCACAAAATGAACATAACTATGGAATTAGAATTGTATCTTTAGGTAGTGATCTGAGTACTTATTTCACTCAAAGTCAAGTTGAAAACCCAAATGGTGCAACTCTTAGATGTGGGTGGTTACCTAACAACGGTACTTCTCCAGATGATGTTTTAGATCAAAACTGCTTTAGATTACATGACGGAGCTACTAGATATGGCTGGGGTACTGGTTTCTGTGCTTTAACTAAACCAACACCTACATACGGTTATACTTCTAGATATTGGATGCATTGTATGCACGATGGATGTTTCCTTATAGATTTAGATAATGTTACAAGTAATGGAGCTGATTTCATGGGAGGTATACGTTGGACAGAAGGTTCAACTAATACAAATGGATGGCCTCAAGGTTATGTAGAAGATTTTACATGGTGTCCTACTTGGGATCAAGATAGAATTTCTGGAGCTTATGGCACTATGCAAGCACGTGTAACTGGTATTAAAGAAACTTAATTAATTATTATGGGATTATCTAATCAAAAAATTGGGGGTGGTTTATACCCAGGCGAAAACGCACAAAGCATTTTTAGGCAAGCATATGGTACAAGTGGAGAAGTAGTTTATACCGTACCTAATGGAAGAATACTATTCATTTGTTCAGGAACGAATTTAGTAATTAACGGTCATTATGTTGGTCGTAGGTATTTTGGTGGTCGAACGAGTGAAGAGACGAACGGAGAAGATATGACAGGTATATATTGCACAGGTGGTGATGTAATTACCAATGAAGGAACCAATTACGGAAAACTTGCAGGTATTGAATTTGACGCATAATGGCATTAACTAAAATTTCAACAGGTGGCGTTAAAGATGACGCAATTAGTCAAGCCGTTATTGCTGATGAATCAATTGATGAAGCAAGGTTACAAATAAGTAACTCTGGCTCTAACGGACAGTTTCTTAGTAAACAATCAGGTAATACTGGTGGGTTAACGTGGGCTTCGGCTAACCAATACACCCACCCTAACCACTCTGGAGAAGTAACTTCTACAGCAGATGGTGCTCAAGTAATAGCAGATAATGTAGTAGATGAAGCTAATTTAAAAGTATCTAACACACCTACTAATGGTTACATGTTAACAGCCCAATCAGGTAACACTGGTGGGTTGACATGGGCTGCTCCTGGTGGTGGTATGTGGAAAAAAATGGCTGGTGCTGATGTAGCAGCAGGTACAAGTAGCAGTGATTATGATATTTTTACAGACTTTGCCAGTCATACAGATAAGAAATGGTGGAAGTTGGTATTTAGATTAGAGTGCCCTT
>VTLG01013430.1_pt1 | contig 15933 bp, 8 predicted proteins | sample 4694571 | NCBI WGS metagenome assembly VTLG01 (sample SAMN12604809, study PRJNA352737) | marine metagenome | biome: ENVO:00000447; feature: ENVO:00000209|ENVO:00000569|ENVO:01000036; material: ENVO:00002151; isolation source: viral sequences binned using virsorter ...
ATAGAGATTTAATACAAGAATTTATGTGGCAAACAGTAGATGTAAAACCAAAGTACCCTAGGGTGAATAGATTTTTAAATTATTGGAAAGATAATATTGATGCCGTAATAGCAGATATAGAGATGGCTGAAAGTAAACAAAGAAGACCTAAGTATAAAACTGTAGAAGATATTTTTAAATATTAATATAAATAAAAGAAAAAGAAAGTGCTTATAAATGTCCGCTTTTAGATCAGGTGCAGTAGATCCTCGAAGGAATGAAGTAGTTTACAAGGATCTCGGTTTATCATTTATACCTCATCCTGTAACTAAAAATGTATCTGTTCTTAAAAACGAAGATGCAATAAAAAGGGCTCTTAGAAATTTAGTTTTAACTAATAAAGGTGAAAAGTTCTTTGATGAATTATATGGTGGTAATATAACCGCTCTTTTATTTGAGAATCTAACACCTGGTGATATACTTGATATTAAAGGAAATATTAGAGATGCTATACGGGCCGATGAGCCTAGAGTTACAGTTATAGATATAGATATTATACCATTTCTAGATTTAAATTCTATTACAATAAATATAACATTCAGTATAAACGATTCTCCAGACATAAATTCACTAACATTCACAGTTGAAAGAGTTCGATAATGCCGACTTCTAGCACTTTATCAGTTTCAGAATTAGATTTTGATAATATAAAATCTAGTTTACAGACATATCTTGAAGGTCAAACAGAGTTTAGTGATTATGATTTTGATAGTTCTACACTATCTATATTATTAGATTTATTATCTTATAATACTTATCATAACTCATTCTACTTAAATATGGTAGCTAATGAGATGTTTCTTGATTCAGCACAACTAAGAAATAGTGTAGTTTCTCGCGCTAAAATGCTGAATTATACTCCTAGATCTGCTAGAGGTGCTACGGCTGCAATAGATACTGTAGTTACTCCAGGTGACTCTCCAGCTTCTATTACTGTAGCGGCTAATACACAATTCACTGCTACAGTTAATGGTGTTAGTTATATCTATGTTACTTCCCAAGCTACTGCATTAACAAGTCAGGCCAATGGAAGTTTTACTGGTACTTTAAATGTTGTAGAAGGAACTCCTCTTCAACATAGATTTACCGTAAGTACTGCTAGTCCAGTTCGTTATATTCTTCCTAATGAAAATACAGATACAGATAGTTTCACTGTTCAAATTCAAGAGTCTACCTCTAATACTTCTGTATCAACATATTCATTAGTATCTGATCTTTCTAGTGTTAATAGTACTTCTACTGTTTATTATATACAAGAGAATGAAGATAATTTATATGAAATCTATTTTGGAGATGATGTATTTGGTAAGAAACCAATTAACGGTAATATTATAATTATTGATTATCGTGTATGTAATGGTTCAGCAACTAATGGTGCTAATACATTTGCCGCACCTAGTAGTTTAGGTGGATATTCTAACTTTACAACTACTACATCATCGGTAGCACAAGGTGGAGCTGTACAAGAAACTATTGATAGTATAAAATTTAATGCTCCTTTTAAATTTCAAGCTCAAGATAGATTAGTAACAGAACAAGATTATAAGAATATTATATTAACTGAAAATGCTGAATTAGATTCTATTAATGTATGGGGAGGTGAAGATAACGATCCTCCCGTCTATGGTAAGGTATTCATTTCTGCTAAACCAAGTAGTGGTTCATTACTTTCTACTCAAAAGAAAGAAGCTATACGAGCTAGTTTAAAAACTAGAAATACTTTATCTATTGATGTAGAGATGGTTGATGCAACGTATATGTACATTAATCCTACTATTAAAGTTCGTTATAATCCTGAACTTACTTCTCTTACTGCGGCCGCTTTGAACAATAAATTACAGACTGCTTTAATCTCATATGAAACAGATAATCTAGGTTCTTTTGGTAATAAATTTTACCTTTATGAGATGACAGAAAAGTTAAAAGATTCTGATAGTAGTTTTATATCTGTAGATGCTGATATACTAATAGAAAAAAGATTTATACCTTTGACAACTGCAACATCTACTTATCAAATAGCTTATTATCAGGCTGTCTATGAACCTCATGCTGGTCATTTAGGAACATTATCAACTAGTACCTTCACAGTAGGTGGTATTAGTGGATTATATCTTGATCACGATGGATATGGAGTATTAAGATCATATACTTTAGATGCAGGAACTAAAAATTATAGAGATAATAATTTTGGTACTATAGACTATGATTCAGGTTTAATTACTTTAACTAATAAATTAATTACTGCTTATAGTGGTGATTATCTATCTCTAAAAATACATCCTAATGAAAAGAATATTTTTGGTGTAAGAAATCAAATTCTTTTGATATCAGGTGCTACTATTGAAACGATAAATGATAGCACAAGTCAATCTACATCTACTGTAAGTTCAGTGGCCACATCTGGTGTTAGCACTACTATCACTTCAGAAAGTGGTACAACCACTTCTATAGGAACAACTTTGAGTTATAGTATCTAAAATGGCTACTAGCAGAAAAACATCTACATTAATAAATGAACAATTACCTAGTTTTGTTAGGGATGAAGGTCCTAAATTAGAAGCCTTTGTTAAAGCATATTATGAATGGATGGAACAAAGTAATAATGCTGTAGATGTTTCTAAAAATCTTCTATCAAGGGCAGATCTTGATACAACTCCTACTGATTATTTTGATTATTTTAGAAAAGAAATATTTAAGAACGTTCCAGATGATGCTGAAGTAGATAAGGCACTACTAGCAAAAAATATTCGTACTATGTATTATAACAAAGGATCTGAAAAATCTTATAAGATTCTTTTCCGTGCTTTATTTAATGAAGATATAGATGTTTATTTTCCAGGTGATTATATACTTAGAACGTCTGATGGTAGATGGAATGAACCGACAGTTCTTAGATTAGCAGGATTATCTAATGATGTAGCACAAGGTCTTTTAGGCCAACAATTAACAAATCAAACTACTGGTGGTACTGCTAGAGTAGAAGAAATAACACAAACTTTAGAAGTAGGTTCCGTTGTTACAGAAGCAGTCGTTTCTAATGTGATAGGAGCCTTTAATGATGGCGAATCTGTAATATCTGATATTACTAGTACAGTAGCAGATATTTACGGTCTATCAGGATCATTACAAAGTGTTACTATTCAAAGTGGTGTTTCTAATCTTCCCAGAGGATTTGGAGCAGGAGTTTTTCATCAAGGTGGAGATGTAATTACATTTACATCTGATGCTGGTTCTGGTGCTAATGGAACTATTTTACAAACAAATGATAAGTCTGCTATTAATGTAGAAATTATATCAGGTGGTAGTGGTTATATTAATAATATCGCATTGACTTTTACCGGTGGTACAGGTATAGGTGCTACAGCTAAAGTTACTAGTATAGGTAATACTAGTGTTCTAAGTATTTGTCAAGACGAAATTAGACCTTTAGGTAATGTTAGATTAAATCATGGAGTAAGATGGGTTACGGGTGGAGGTAATACTGCCGCTGTTTCTGCTAATCTAGCCTTAGCAAATATATCTAGTAAAATTATTACAGGTCTTTTATATCAAAATACTACTACAGGTACGATTACAACTCTATCGATGACTTCATTTGGTAGTGGTTATACAACTCTTCCTGAAGTAACGGCCGTTCTTGCTAATGTTGCTTCCGCAGGATTAGCTGATCCACATGATGGTGGAATTTATGGAGATAACGCAGTTTTAAATGCTGTTCATTTACCAGGCTCTATTACAGATGTTTTGATAAACGAAAAAGGTTCTGGTTATAGTAAATTTGAAAACATAGGTATAGTCAACGGTACTAGGGCTGGTACTGTTAATGCTTTAGCAACTCCTGTGGTTTCTGGTGTAGAAGTTCAATCAGGGAAATATTTATCTACTAAAGGATTTCTTAGTAATGATCAGAAATTACAAAGTGAATTCTATCAAGAATTTAGTTATGTTGTAAAATCACCGAGAGGTATTGCAGATTATAGAGAAGCGGTAAATGATCTATTACATCCTGCGGGTACTAAATTATTTGGTGAAACTACAATTACATCTAGTGTATCTTTAGCACCGGCAGTAACTTTTGATGCTACAATATTCATAACTCATAATGTAGGAACTGCTAATTTTGCTAATGTTGCTTCACTTATAGAACCTCCTTTCAATGAAACTTCTGGTAGATTATATATCTTTAATTATGCTAATTTAGCACCTTTCTTAACTACTAACGTAGGGCATGGTGGTGTAGGTCCATCAAAAGTAATTCCTACTACACTAAGTATATTTGGCACTCTACCTATCACAACTTTAACAGGTAGTAAATTAGTATTTGGTAATAATACTCATTTCAATCCATCATCGGCTGCTACTCCCGAATCTGGTCAAACTATGCCAGGCTTTATTCGTATATTATCTCATAATGCTAATGTAGTTGTTGGTAATGGAGGAACTATATTTAGTACTAAGCATAAAGTTGGAGATATGGTAAGAGCTATAAATACAGCCAATGATGTTTCTCAATATGTTAGAATTATATCCATTTCTGGTGCTAGTTCTATGGTAACTAATCCAATTCTAACTTATTCTAATACTACATATACTTCAGCCGGTGCTAATACATTTGCTTCAACATCAAATACAACTACGGGTGCTATTCTAAAACAACCACCCCCATTAAAAAGTAAAACTTCAACTGCTACATATGATGTAGTTATCTTTAATACGTCAGGTTCTAATACAGATGGGCAATATACTGTGAATGTGGTAGCAAGTGGAACTAATAATATGTTTGTACTAGGAGAATCTTATACAGGCCCAACTCTTGCAAGCGGTAGATTTGCTTATATAACATGAAAATAATTTAATAAATAATCATAAATAAACATATATTAACAGAGAAGAATCGATATGGCAGGTATTGTTACTTATAAATTTAGAATAAACAACGCGGCTCAATTCTACGAGTCTTTTACTGAAGCTGCTAATATTAATACCAGATACTATATGTTTCTGGCAAGAACTAATGCCTGGAGCAATGAAGCTGCGGCACCTACGCCTACTGATACTATTCAAAATACAGACTTTAATGTATGGCGAAATATGCTGGCAGCTAAGAGAGTAACATCCTCTGATGTAAGACACGTTACAACTAGATATACATGGACAACTGGTACTGCTTATACTCCATATTCTCATAGAAGTGCTACTTTATATAGTACTTCTTTTTATGTTGTAAATTCTTCTTATAATGTTTATAAATGTATTGATAACAATGCTGGTGGTAATTCTACTACTGAACCTACTGCTACAGGTACATCTATTTTCAAGACAGCCGACGGTTATCGATGGAAATATATGTATAATATTAATTCTTCAGATGTTCTTAAATTTGTTACTTCTTCTTATATTCCTGTCAAAACTCTTTCATCCGATGATAGTTCTGTACAATGGGATATTCAACAAGCGGCCGTTAATGGTGCTGTAGATTTCATTAAATTGACTGCTAATGGTACTGGTTATCTTTCTACTAATGGGAATTTTGCTTCAGTATCAAATTCTACAACTATGGCATTGGCTTCACATTCTAGTGGTACTGATAACATCTATAACTACTCTACAATCTATATTTCTGGTGGTTTAGGATCAGGTCAATTAAGAAAAATTATTAATTATACAGGTTCATCAAAAACTATTACAGTTAATGGAGCCTTTACGACTAGTCCTAATACAACATCTACTTATTATGTTGGACCTAGAGTTAGTGTAGTTGGTGATGGTAGTGGTGCTTTAGCATATGCTAATGTTACATTACCTGCATTAGCCGCGGCTGGAACTGGTAACTCTATTAACGAAATTATTGTTGTTAATGCTGGTACAAATTATTCTAAGTATGAAATAGCTATTAATGCAAATACATCTCACGGTTCTGGAGCTACAGCTAATGGCGCAATTGCTCCTTATGGCGGTCATGGATCTGATCCAATAAATGAGTTAGGTGGTTATAATATTATGTTATCTGTAAAGATCGATGGGGACGAATCGGGCACATTATATACAAATAACGATTTCCGTGTAGTTGGATTATTAGCAGATCCAGTTCTAGAAAGTAATGGTTTAGAAGCTAATTCTACTGTCTATGATATGACCACTAAACTAACAGTTACAAGTAAATCTGCGGCCTATTCCGCGGATGAAATAATTACCGGTGGTACTAGTGGTGCTAAAGGTAGATATGTAACCTTTGCGAATACTAATGCGGCTGGAACTGCGGGAGTTGTAAGTGTGACCGGTATTACTGGAACATTTACTACTGAAACAATAACTGGAAATACTTCTAGTGTAACAGCTACGGTAGCTTCTATAAATAAAAGAGATCTAAGAGATTACAGAGGTGATGTTCTGTATGTAGAAAACCGAACAGCGGTATCTAGGGCAGGAGATCAAAGTGAAGACATTAAACTTATTGTTCGATACTAAGGTATAATAAACATGGCATTAGAGACTAACTTCAACGTATCTCCATACTTTGACGATTTTGAAACAAGCGCGAAGCTAAAAAGATATCATAAGATTCTTTTTAAGCCAGGGGTTGCTGTTCAAACAAGAGAATTAACCCAACTACAATCTATGCTTCAAGAACAAGTTGCAAGATTTGGAGAAAACATATACAAAGAAGGTACTATCATTGATGGTTGTGATTTCCAATATGATGCCAATGTAGCCTTTGTAAAGTTAAGAGATAATTGGGGTAGTAATAGTGTTACTACTTCAGTATTCGCCAATGTCATTGTTCAAGGAGCAACTTCTGGTGTTCGCGCTAAGGTTATTGCTACTGCGGCGGGCACAGAAGCAGGCGCTCCAAATTATAACACATTTCTAGTCAAGTATCTAGATGGTGGTACTTCTAAAACAAATAAAACTTTCGCAGTAAATGAACAACTAGTTTATTTACCAGCGGATGGTGGTTCTGGCCAAAGAGCTAATACTATCGCATCTAGTGCTTTTGGTTTCGGTTCTGTTTTCCATGTTGGCAGTGGTATTATCTTTCAAAAAGGTAATTTCATTAACGTTGAATCACAGGTTATTATTCTCGAAAAATATTCTAATAAACCTTCTGGTAAAGTAGGATTTACTACCACAGAGACTATCACTACATCAAGTACAGACACTACATTATTAGATAATGCGACAGGTTCTTTTAACTATAATGCTCCTGGTGCTGATAGACTTAAATTAACTCCTACTCTTGTTAAAAAAGGACTTACTGATACTTCTAACACTACTAATTTCTTACCTATCTTTGAAGTAAGTTCTGGTAAAGTTCTTAGAGTAAGAGATGATACACAATTTAATAGTATTGGTCGAGAATTAGCTAAGAGAACATATGAAGAGTCTGGTAACTATCAATTAAAACAAATTAATACTCATGTAAAAGAGCATTTAAATACAGGTACAAACTTCGGTAGATTTACTTCTGGAGAAAGTGGAAATAAAGATAAATTAGCCATTGGTATAGAACCCGGTATAGCATACATTCAAGGTTATCGTAATGAGACATTAACTACAGAGTTTATTGAAGCTTCTAAAGCTACTACTACAAATACGGAGTCTAGTCTAACTGTTACTACTAATTTCGGTAACTATGTAATGGTTAATGAAGTTGCTGGGCCGTGGGATCCTACTACTTTTCAAACAGTAAGTCTCCGTGATACTGCTAGAAAATCTTTATCTACTACTTTATTAGGTGCTGGTGCTGCTCCTGGAACTGAAATAGGAACTGCTAAAATTCGCGGTCTATCTTATTCTTCAGGTACTATGGGTAAAAAAGATGGTACTTATAGACTTTATCTATTTGATATTCAAATGGGTGGAAATGTTGGAGCAAGTAAAGATTTTGGTGATGTTAAAGGTTTCTATGTTAATAATGCTTCAGGTCCAGATAATCATTGTGATTCTGTATTAGAAACTGTTGTTGTAGGTACTACGGGTGGTGGTAGCACCGCTTCTACTGTAACTAAAGCAGTTCTTAAAGAACCATCTTTTAATAAAGGCGTTTTCAAACTCGGTACTACAGCCACAAAACAAGTAAAAACTACAGCCGGTTCATTGAATGCTACTTATGAATTCCGTGATAAAGCAACTTTAAATTTTAGTACAGCGGGTGTTGGTGTATTAAGTTTATCTGGTGTTCATGCAGGTGGAACAGAAGAGTATACATTTGGTTCTGGTGCTTTAAATGCTACGCAAAAAAGAACTATACAAGTTGTTGCTAATAAAACAGCCCAAACAGCTAGTTTACCTGGATTAGCAAAACAAGTTCAAGGTTCTATTGCTAATACTCTAATGGCCAACACTATGGTTGGTAATAGTACTAACTTTACTACTAGTTTAAAAGTTGGTGATTTTGTTTCATTCTCTAATACGGGTGGTAATGCTTCAGTAACAACTAAAGTAGTTTCTATTGCTAGTGATACAGTAATAGTTGTTAATCCTGCTATCGGTACTGTAGGTGGTTTTCATTGTCTCGCAGCCGCAGGTGGAGCGGCTACTGCTAAAATTCATAAAATGTTCCCCACAGGTTACATTTTTGATTTAACTGCAAACGGTGCTGGTGGAACTTTAAGAACTAGTACAATTAATAGTACCACACAGATGACAATGGATCTTAAAGAAACTATTGCTAATACAACTAGCATGACAGTTTTCTTTAATAATAAAAGAGAATCAGCAACCGCAATTACTAAAACAGTTCGTAAAAGTAGATTAGTTAGATTGAATTTAGCAGCCGGTTCAGGTATTGCTGGGCCTTGGTTCTTAGGTGTTGCTGATGTATTTAATCTAAGAGGTGTTTATGTAGGTTCTTCTTATTCGACTACGAATAGAAATCTAGTTAAAGAATTTCGTATTATAAGAAATACAGACGATAATTTATATAAAACTTCTAAATTAGCCATTAAAGATTCTAGTACTGTAGTTCTAAAAACTACAGATAGAGTAGTTGTAGAATTTGATTATTTCGATCATAGTCGTTCGGGTGGTATTGGTTTTGCTTCAGTAGATTCATATGTAATTGATCCTAACGAATCAACGTCTAACACTACTGCTATTGTTACACCACAAATTCCAAGATATGTTTCAGCTACCTCTGGTACATATGATCTTAGAGATACATTAGACTTTAGACCTAGAGTTAAATCTAATGCAAATACTAATGAAACTGCTATCACTAACGCAGCCGTCAATCCTGTAGCTAATACAACTTTAGATGTAGATAGTAGCGGATCATATGTACCTGTTCCTGATGCTAGTTTCACTAGTGATGTAGTATATTATATGCCTCGTATTGACAGAGTTGTAATGGGTAAAGATGGTAAAAAGAAGATTGTAACAGGCGTTGCTTCTGATAGACCTTTCCCTCCAAGAGAGCCGGCAGAATCAATTTCTCTATCATTATTATACATTCCGCCATTCCCATCTCTTTCATTAGAAAATGCTAGAACTTTCACTGATCCTCAAACTGGTGGTTCTAGAGATGATCTAGCAGTTAAAGTAAAACCCATATTCCAAAGACGTTTTACTATGAGAGATCTTTCTGGTCTTGAAGATAGAATTGATAGACTAGAATATTATACAGCATTAAATGTATTAGAAAAAGCAGCAAAAGATTTAGCTATTCCTGACGGAAACGGCCTAGATAGATTTAAAAATGGTATCTTTGTCGATGCATTCTTCGGTCACAATAATGCTAATCTTACTGATCCTTCATATGCTGCATCTATCGATAAAACTAAAGGTGAACTAAGACCTAAATTCGAATCTCAAAATATTGATATTCAATATAATACTGCATTGTCTAGTAATGTGTCACTTAAAGGTAAACAAATTCGTTTAGACGTATCTTCTAATACAGATTCTTATCAAAACGATGATATTGTATATCAAGGTAGTAATTTAGGATCTGCGTCGGCCGCTGGTACTGTAAGATCAGTAGTTGCTAATTCTACTATAGTAAGACTATATCTACACAATGCTAATGGTACATTTACAGCAACCACTGTGAAAACTAATGGATCAAGTAAAACATCTACTCTTACTTCAACCGCTATGATTCAAACACCAACACAAGGTGATTTGATAACATTACCTTATACTCATCAGATATATATTGATCAGCCTTATGCGTCTAAAATTATTAATCCAGTAGGCGAGCTATCATTTAACTGGATTGGTGATATTAAATTATTCCCAGAAAGTGATCATTGGGTAGATACTACTACTCAACCAGATACGCAATTTGATTTAGATCTTGCTAGTAATTTCCAAACTATAGCACAAGCTTTTGGAACACAATTTGGTGATTGGAATGATACTGGAGAGCCACGCGAAACTAGAGAAGTTAGAGGTACAGCATTTGTTTCTTTAGGTGACGGTAATCAAGGACAAGTAGGTGTAGGTACATTCGGTGGTGAAGCTCATGGTGCTATCGATGATGTAAAAGTTATTACTTCGCAAGATCAAGTTCGAACCGGAACTAGACTAGATGTTACTCCTTTCAATAGAGTTCAACGTTCTGGTCCATTCTTAACCCGGACAGATATTGTACCGTTTATGAGATCAAGACTCGTAAGATTTTCTGGTACAGGTTTAAGACCTAATACAAGAGTTTATCCTTATTTCGATGATATACTTGTTAATGATTATGTCAAACCTACCACAAAAGAATATTCTAATACTGGAGCTTTCGCGTCGGCCTTAAATACTAATGCTAATGGTGCTGTATTTGGTGTATTCGTTGTACCTAACAATGATACATTAAAATTCAGACAAGGTGAAAGACCCTTTAAATTAACAGATATTGCTAATACTACAACCGCAGAAGGTACTCAAACTACTACTGCTATTAAAACTTATGTTTCTGTAGGTCTAGCTTCTGCACAAAGAGGTATTACATTAAATACTAGAGAAGCATCCATTTCAGTTGATACTGTACAAGAAAGAAGAACAGCAACATCTACATTTGAAGGAATTCAAGTTCATAGAGATCCAGTTGCTCAATCATTTACAGTAGGTAATTTTGAATTCCAGAATTTAGACTTTGCTGATAATAATTTCGGCGACGGAGCTGATGGTATATTCGTTTCATGTATCGATCTTTACTTCCAAGCAAAGAGTTCTACTGCCGGAATTGGTGTAGAAATTAGAGAAGTTGTTAATGGAACAATTACAGGTATAAGAGTACCATTTGGATTTAAGAGAATAGATCCAGAAGATGTTAATGTCTCAGCCACGGGTGCTGATCCTACTCCATTCTATTTTGATACACCTGTATATCTAAGAGGTGATACTGATTACGCATTTGTCGTTAAACCAGATGGTTCAGATCCTAATTATAGATTGTGGATTTCTGAGCTAGGTGGTACTGATACTGTTACAAATGCTATCATCGATCAACAACCTGCGGTAGGTCTGTTATTCACTTCAGCTAATGATAGAACATATACACCAAGACAAAATCAAGATATATGTTTTACTATCTGGAGATCAACTTTCAAAAATAATCTGACAGGTTCCGCAGCCTTTACAAACGAAAATGATGAATATCTAAATGCTACACAATTCTCAAGTACTAGATTTGATGTAGGTGAAAAAATTCGAGGTGAATCAATTATTAAGATGACTTCCGCAGCTTCAACTATTGCTGTAAATGATTTAGTAATAGTCAAGAATGGTGCTAATACTGGTAAAGTTAGAAAAGTTATTCTAGCAGCAACTGTAGCAGGTTCAGGCGCAGGATGGTTTCATGTAGATATGAAGGGGTCTGTCGCAGACGGTAGAACTCTTACATTTACAAGTGGTGGTAGTACATATGAAGGTGTTGTGAATACATCTATTGTTAATACTGCTACAGGATTCATACAATATGCTGATCCTACTCGACAAGATATTGTTGCTAATGGGTCTACTGGAGGATTTACTTCTAATACTACAGCCGATAATGGTTTCTATAGAGGTCAAGTAACTAACGCAAGTGCCCAAGTATATTCAGTTAGAGATTATAAGTATGATACATTAGTACCAAAAATCTCTTCAGTAAGATATGTAGATACTACTCTTACATTTACTGCAAATACTACGGCCAATAACTATGCTCTATCACAAACACCGGTCACAATTGAGCCATTTAGAGATAACAATTTCATAGAAGGTGAAAAAGTTGTTGCTGGCAGAACCAGAGAAATAGCTTCTACTGGTAGTGCTAAGTCTCTGAGAGTTACAGGTACTTTAAATAGTTCTACTGATAGATTGTCACCTGTTATTGATATAGGAAGTGCTAGATCTCTAGTCATAGTTCATAATATTATTAATAATACAAATACTGGTGAACAATTAAATAACGGTTCGGCCGCAGCTAGATATATAACTAAGAAAATTGTTCTAGCCGACGGCCAAGAAGCAGAAGATTTAAAAGTTGTATTGACGGCATATAAGCCATCAGGAACAGAAGTTGATGTATATGCTAGATTACAAAGTGGAGATGATGGAGAAGACTTTACTGATAAACATTATACACTTATGACTCAAACTACTCCATCAAATACAATATCTAGTATAGTAAATACAGAAGACTTTATGGAGTTTGAATATGGCTTACCATCAACAAATGCTAGTTCATTAGGAGCATATAAGTTTAGTGGTAATAATGATGTTGTTAGATACTTCAATACTTCTAATGCTCATTTTGATACTTATAAATCTTTTGCTCTAAAGATTGTATTAAGAAGTTCTACGGGTTCACATAGAATTCCAAGAGTTAAAGATTTACGAGCTATAGCATTACAGGTATAAAAAATATGAGTTCTAATTATGTTAAAGTAGAAGAACATCCTGATCTTGTTAGAGATAATGATAGTAATGCTATTTTAAACACTAATAATGAAGCACTATTGGCTTATAAAAAACGTAAGAAACATTTTAACAAGATTCAAAATATGGATGACCGTATGAATTATCTAGATGAAAGACTAATAAATATTGAAAACCTATTATCATCATTAGCAGAGAAATTAGATGCCCCAACTATTCGCTGACGTAACATTAGCTAACACGTTCAATACATGGCGTGTCCGAACAAATGATCTGGTAGGGCAAGTAAATAAACTTGCTAATACTACCGGTATGTCCAACGTTCGTTCTGCGAATGCTACATTTACTAATGTCATAACTCTTAGTGGCCCGATAACTATATCAGGCAATCTTACACTCTCTGCCACCAAAACAAATATTACATCAACAAATACAAATATTACTTCTAGTAATACTAAAATATCTTCGGCTGTAACATTTACTTCTACTGGTGCTATAAAACTGCCCGCTGGAACAACGGCTCAAAGAAGCACTCATAATTCTGTAGGTCATATTAGATATAATACAACATTAGGTGCTTTAGAAGCATATACAAGTGAAGGTTGGTCGCAATTAACTTCTAATGCTATTATTACTAGTACATATACAACAAACAGTGTTTTCCAATCTGCTTTAGCCAACACCAACTCTTACATTTCTACTAAGGCTGCATTAGAATTAACTCATCTTGCTAATACTAATACACAAATAGCTACCAAACTTGCTACTACTACTCATAATTCTGCCTTAGCAAACACTAATACATATATTGCTACTAAAGCTGCTTTAACATCTAATAATAACTTTACTTCTACTAATCAGATGAGATTAGGTGCACCTGTTAAAACTACAACTGCAAATTCTTACACTTTAGCTATTGTTGATGCTGGTTTTTATCATAGAATAGCATATGCTAATTCTAGTGCTAATCCTTCTACTGTTACTATTACAATTCCTACTAATGCTTCTGTAGCTATTCCTGTCGGTTCTGAATATCTCTTTGTTCGCACAGGATCTAATACTGCTATGAATTTTGCTAATTCTGGTGGAGTTACTTTAAATAGTGATGGTGGTAAAACTAAAGTATCTTTCCAATGGCAATCTGCCGTGTGTAAAAAAGTAGGTACAAATGAATGGGATCTTATTGGAACTTTAAGTGGATAATGAGTGTATAAATGTCTATTAATACTTTAGTTGGAAAATTTGGAGGATTTGCCGGAGTTGGAGGTGGTAATTTTTATTTTAAGTTTATATTATTAGGTGGAAATGGCCTAGGAGCATATCCAAGTGGTGCGCCTTCTCCAGGAGAACCGAAACTTCATGGTGGTGTAACAGAATATATTATTGATATGACCACTCAAACATCTCCTGTTTCTTTAATATATAATCATAAAACTATGCTAGGCGGGGGTTATCACACAACTGGACTCGATAACGATCCTGCCGGTCTACCAGATACTGAATCTGGAGCGGATGGTATATTTTTATCTACTGCTTCTTCTATTCCTAGTTATCCATATCCAGAACCGGGATTTAAACCTTCGATTATAGCTGCCGCTGGCGGTGCTGGAGGTCGCGGAGGTTCTAGTGGTGGAAATAATAATGCTTGGACTGGAGATGGTGGAGGTGGAACGGGTCCTGCTAGTTGGGCTGGAAGTGGTGGTCTTACAACACCAGCTTCACCATCAACTTCTTCACATCAGGGTGCAGGTGCTAGTGTATCTGCTGGAGGTGCCGCGGGTCCAAGTGTAAGTCCTTCTCCACCCGCTGTAACTCATGGTACTGGTAAATTTATGGTTGGTGGACAAGCCCAAATCGGACCCATAGCGCCCGGCAGTTTTACAGGTGGAGGTGGAGGTGGTGGTTACTATGGTGGTGGAGGTGGCACAACAAATCCTGCTTCAGGTGGTTCTGGTGGCGGTGGTTCAGGTTATGTTAATACATCTTATCCTTTATATCATTCGTCTGGCGGAGGAGATGGTAAAAGTACTGAAGAATATTATTCTGGATTATCTCCAATACCAGGAAGTCATCCACCCACTAGTTATACTCCTAGTTTTAGTGGACCAGTGTCCGATGCAAGAAAAAGTAAAATATGGTTAGCGGTTATTCCATCTAGTAATATATCAATGACTACTCCTCCAAGTTGGTTTACACAACTAGAAGGCGTGGGAACTACAACAACTAAAACTATAACAATTAGACCAGATGGTACTTATAGTATTGCTTAACTAAATTATATAAATAGATTAAACAAAATGCAAAAGAGATATAGACAATGACCGATACGATTACAGCCCTTACTGGTTCTAATACTATAAATCAGATGATGCATAATCTTAATAAAGTTAGAACGGGCATCACATTTGATAGTAATACGGCTATTCGTCTTCCTAGAGGTACAAATGCTCAACGACCAACGGCAGTTGCTGGAGCAGTACGATTTAATACAACCGCAGGTAAAGTTGAAGTTTATGATTCTACCGGATGGGCCTCGATTGGTGCTAGTGGTCTAGCTACCACCGGTGGTACAATGACAGGTGATTTAGTGTTATCCGGAGCAGATGTTCAATTAAATCTAGGTGCTAATACAGCAATTAAGCAAGGATCAGCTAATACAATAGTATTACAAACAGGTAAAGCTGCTGGAATGACTACCGCTCTTACTATTGATTCAGCACAAGACGCAACATTTGCTGCGGATGTTGAAGGTGCTACGCTTTCTATTACTGGTAAAGGATCTATTGAAAGTAGATATTCGAATACAGCACAATTAGCAAATACTAATACTTATATTGCTACTAAATCATCTTTAGCACAATTAGGAAATACTAATACTTATATTGCTACTAAAGTTGCTACTACTACATTTAATTCTGCCTTAGCAAATACCAATGCTTACACAGTTAGAACAACGGGTTCAGCACAAACTATGTATCCTAGTTTGACAGTAGCTAACACTTTTGTTGCTCAACAAGGAATGCCTATAAGAATACCAGG
>VTLG01002891.1_pt1 | contig 15932 bp, 17 predicted proteins | sample 4694571 | NCBI WGS metagenome assembly VTLG01 (sample SAMN12604809, study PRJNA352737) | marine metagenome | biome: ENVO:00000447; feature: ENVO:00000209|ENVO:00000569|ENVO:01000036; material: ENVO:00002151; isolation source: viral sequences binned using virsorter ...
ACTCCAGATGTTACACCAGTTATAGTTACAGGTGTTGCAGCATTTAAATATTGAGTAATATCTATAGTTTCAGAAGAAAATGAATTTTCTAATTTTACAAATTGAAAATTTTTGTCTAAACTTATTCGACCAGGAATAATCATAGCACCTTCTTTAAAAAGGTGTCTCCCCTGATGCTCCATCTGATTCTTTAATAAACTTTGAAGTTGCGTTAGTTCTCTTGCTTGAACAGCAAATCCAGGTCGAAACAATAAATGTTGAAAATTATCTGTAGAATCAAAGTCGTCAAAATATGGAGCGACATTGAGATTTGTTTTCTGGGGCATTTTTTAAAATTCCACTATGAGTTTAATATCCTCAGTCTGGTCTGATGACCGACTTATGGGTTTCCTATTTTCTATATAAATAATCTCTCCACTATCTGGTTCTAATTCCTGATTCGCATATCCATCCGTAAAAGTAATTGTATTACCACCAGCAAGAGTTACTGCTGAGTCAGAAGTAGAATCTGGAACTCCTGTTGCAGAAGAAGTTGCACCAGTTACAACATTTGCTCCACTAAATACATCTAGTGATCCTGTAGTTGTAGTAGTACCGTAATCTCCAAATCTCTCTTGTGTATAATAGAGAATATTGAGAGAACTATCCCATTCTACAACTTTACCTATAGCACCAGTGGATGCCTGAGAAATCTTTTCATCTCCATCAAACGATCCTGATACAGATGTTAAATGTAATGCCTTCGTTTGCCTACGAGTAGATTCTGTTGCTATAGTAGTAGTTCCAAAATCGTAAGGGTCTACTACAAGACCAACTCTACGAAAATCATTAGCAACTGTAATATCATCACCCTCTGCCTGAGTTAAAGTAGTATTCATCATTACATAATGTCCACCAAGTTCCTCTATAGCATCAAATCCATGCCCACCTTTTGGTCCGATAATCACAGAAATCGTACCTTCTGTACCACCTAAATTTGCAGCAGAAGATAGTGCAGTATCCGAAAAAGTGTAACCAGCAGTAAGTACAACTGTTCCAAATGTATATCCAGCACCAGCTGCATGAACAGTTGAATCTGTTCCAGCAGTTAATCCAAAAGATACAATCAGACCACTACTAACAACGATACTAATAATAGCACCAGAAGAAGTTCCTTGACTTGTGCCATCACCATAAACAGCAGCGTAGTAAGTACCATCAGTTTGTCCAGAACCAGCAGAAGATACTATAAAAGAATCTATTGCTCCGTCCGTGGCGGCCGCACTTACTGTAGTATCTGTGGATAGAGGTTGAAAATCTGTAGTAAGAAATTTTTCTATTTCTGAAGAAGTAAGAGTATACATGTATTGTATCACATATCCCCCAGAAGCAAAAGGATCATTTCCTGTAGCAGTAGGTGCTGCACCAGACCATGCTGTTCCCCCATTATTATCAAGAACCTTATATACCTTATAGGCATCTGTCATAAAATAAAACGAAGAATCAAAAATATTCGTAGCACCAGAGGTAGTAGTATTAGAAGAACTAATATCATGTTCATACATGTCATATATGGTTCCGTTGGCAAAATCTCTCCGAGGAATTGCGTAGGTAACATCACCAGAAGCAATTAATTTAGCAGCTAACATATCATCCCAGTAATAAAACTCAGAACCAACATCATCAGCAGGAGTTGGAGGAGAAGCATCAGTTCCACCTGTCGTTCCTGTAGTATATGCATTAGATTTACCTATAAAAAGATAATAGGTATTTTTTGCTGCTTCACTAAACGACTCATAAAATTGTGTCGCATTGTGAACCCTAAATTTTTCTGTGATAATTGCTGACATTTCTTTTTTCCTACCTTATTTATGCACCAGCACCGTAAATGGTTTTTAATGTTGATCCGCCTGAGTTTTTAATTAATAGAGTAACCAGAGTTTTTAATTGATCTGAACCTATAGCATCGTCTGCCATGTTTGCTTCTTCTATCGTGTCTAGAGCAGTCATTGCTCCTGTAACTAGTCGGGAGCTCCCAGTGCTTACAACTGTTCCTGTAACATCCTCAAATGTGATAGTACGATCCGCCGTTGGATCTGTTACATCAAATGTAGTTTCAAAATCATCTGCTGTACCTTCTACTAAGAACATGTTTACTGTACCAGAAGTCACAGCAGTATTAATATTCATAACTGCATTTGTGGTTATAGCACCAATAGAAAGAGTGCCAGTGCTAGTTAGATTTTCATTCCCGAAACTAATAGCACCAGAACTATCCGTAAGTGATCCAGCTGCTAATGTTGCAGTACCAAAATTACCAGTAGTTCCGTTTACTGTGGTTGTTGCTATAGTTGTTATTGTCGCTGAAGTTTGAGTTCCACCTACTACACCTGTAATTGTTGGAGCAGTGAGAGTAGCTACTGAGGCAGTGCAACTAATACCACTACATAGATCAGTTGCATCACCAAATTTAGTATAAATTTCTAGAAAATTATCATTAATTTTATCTCCACCATCCCGTAGACTGTCGCCAGTGCCGTCATTGGCTTCAGAACCAATATTAACAGTTTGTAGTGCCATGATTACTCCTCATTATTGTTTTATTTATAAGTTTAAAATCAGTATCCTAAGACGTTTCATCAAATGTTTGCTGTGTTGTATCAAACCTTACTTGGTCAGTGTCAAAAGTAGAAAATCTACCCTCAATTGTCTGCACTGCACCTGTCCCTACCAAGGATAAGTATGTCGCTGCCTCTAAGTCAATTTTACCTCCTGCCATAGTACCTAAAGCATCCACTTGATCAAATATTACAAGACCTGGATTGTGCTGATCTAAAATTCTTTTAGTACCATCTTCTGCAAGTATATCATCTCCAGCATCTCGTCCTGTAGAAAGAGTCCCATCTAATATTATATTATCACCAGCATTTGCACTACTTCCATTAGTTCCATTTAATACCATAAATACTTCTTCTCTGTCATCTTGCAATGCAAGGTGTCCATGAGCTCTCGTTTTTATCATTGCTGGTCTGGTAAAATGAACAAAATTAGTTTCAGATGTAAAATTAATCTCTGGTATTGTTGATCCACTTTCTGCTTGTAATAATTGACTATCCAATAACATTTTACCACTACGTTGCGGCGTGGTTTCGGTTTCTACCAACATATTATTACCAGCAACAGAATTTTCCTGCACAATAATATTCCCAGTTTCTAATAATGCAAAATTTCCTGCATCACTACTACTGCTATCAGTTCCATCTAAAAATATACCTTCAAAATGATTTTCATAAACAAGATCACCCTCTTCCATACTATCTTCTGTTTGAAAATATTCTGTATTAATATTATCTCCCAATCCTCTGCCTTCTTGAACAAGGAGAGGAGTACGAACTATTTCTTCAATTGTTATTTCACCACTAAGAACATCTTCTGTAACAAAGTTACTTCCTGCATCTGTAGACGAACTATCTGTTCCATCTAATATAAAATTATCTCCATAAGAATTAGTATCATCTTGATGCAAAACCCTAGAGTTAGCATTTGAACCAGCGCCATCTGTTCTATCTAACAACAATAAATTTGGTGTGTTGACATCTACTTGCGTATCTGTGCCACTTTCTAATGAAACTATATCATTAAATGTCGTTGCCTGTTCTAGTGCAAATAAATCATTAGACCTAAACTGTATATCATCAAAGGTTAACCCACTACCAAAATCTGCATCAGTTTCATCTTCTAAATCTAATGCTTCACCAATATCACCTATAGCACCAGACTCTTGAACAATTCCATCTGCTATTATAACAAAACGATTTACGGTTGGGGTATTAGTTTTAGTTCCATCTTCAAGTTCGAAACCATTAGCAATAACCTGAGTTTCAGCAAAGAGAGGCAATCCTGATCTTGACCCTGCTTTTACTGGCCAGACAACCTCTGGAAGTTTCATGGTTAGTGTTACTTTTTGTAAAAGAGATACATCTCTATTACCAGTTGGTGCTAGAACTGCTTCTTCTGTTGAAATTCTTTGAGAGGTATTATCTGTTATAATATTCTCATCAACTAATGTTTCATCTCCTAATACAAAACTTCCAGCATCTGTACTAATACCATCCGTACCATCTAATAAAAAGTGACCACTGTCATCTTCTAACCTAAGAAGATAAGGAGATTCCAATAACAGTCTCTGGAACAAACCAGTTCTCTCCTGTAAAACTGGATTTGGAATACCTAATCTTCGTTTTATTTGTATCTGAAAAATATTTTCCAAGAAGGAAGCAAGTTCTGGAGAGAATCGTGCCGTATCACCAGTATAATCCGTTACACCACCAGCAGTAGGTATTTGAATATTGGCAACAATAGAAGATGCCAAAGTAACTCTACCAAAAGCTGCAAATCCTGTTGGGTGTGTTGCTTTTTTTAATTCCGTAATATAAGTGCCAACAGATTGTCCTAATTTAATTTCATATGAAAAGTCCTGATAAAAGAAAGAGTCTTGTAATCTGATAACCCCATCACTAATATGATGATCTGTATTTTTATAAAATCCCTCTTTTTCTGAAGTAATATCAGATAACATTGTTACTTTTGCATTATACTGATTTACAATAGTTGCACTGGCACCCCCAGCATCTGATATAACATTGGTTATAAAATCAGGATCACTTTCACTTATTAAATATGATCCTGCATTAGTGCTACTAGAATCTGTCCCATCCAATAATGTATAACCAACTTCCAATAATTCTCCTTCTGTAATAAGAGGATCACCAAGATCATTTGGAAAAGAACCAAAATCTAACCCACTCTCTTGTTTAATATTAAATCCAAATTCTTCATCTATTACATAACTGCCATCTTCTAATAAAAGTCGAAGAACAGAATCTATACCAATATCAATATGATTATCCAATACTATATTAGTACTGTCTCCAATTGTAGGAGCATTTAATAAACTTGTTTCCAATATAAGAGGTTCATATGCTTCTCCCATAATTCTAGGAGCAGATATAAAAATAGTAGAACCAACAGTGGGATTATCATGCTTAATTGTAACCTGTTCTACAAATTCATAATCTCCAGCAGCATTACTATTGCTAAAACGATTTTCCATCAACAAAAATTCTCTTGTGTTCACTGTAGCATCTGCTACTGCATCTTCCAAGAGAATATTTGCTTCGGCATCTACTGATCTAAATCCACCATCTTCGAAAGTAGAAATAACTGGTGGATCATTTGTTCCGTCATCTGTAATCCATCCTCCAACAGTAAATCTCTGTCTGCCTGTTCCATTTAATTGAAATTTATCTCTAATTATTTGAGCATCAGGATAAGGTTTCTCGTCTTCGAATAAAATCTCATCCCCAGCATCTGTACCACCACTGTCAGTTCGATCTAATAATAAACGACTTGTCGTTACCTCATTTTCAAGTTGAACTTTTTGATTTAAAGTTGTGCCTTCAAATGCTCTCGTAATTTGTTCAACATCTATTTGGTCGATATATGTTTCTAGGGCATCAGAAATTAAATTGCCAGTGTTATCTTCTAATGTTATACCTCCACCTTGATCAGTTAAAGTATTATTTAATTGTATAAATTTTCCTGTGGCACTAGGGGATTCTAATTCTAACCCTTGTGTTACATTTGCACCAGTTGTTTCAAATTCTATTCTTTCTCTATTCTCTATTGATGCTGTTAATAATTTAGTATCATCATCATAAGACTTTACAGTACCTACATGACCAGTAGTTGTAAAGGGACTTGTCGGTAGAAAAGAACCAGTAACATCCTTTACTATAAAATGAGTATCAAATGTTCCAGCTGGATTAGAGTCATATCCAAAACCACCATCCTTTATTCTTATAGATGTTATTTGCCCTATAGTAGTAGATGCTGCTGTAACAAGTCCTCCTGTTCCAGCAGTGCTTGTAATTGTTACAACAGGTAATTTGGTATATCCACCCCCAGGATTGGTAATGACTATTCTAGAAATAGAACCTTCAGTATCAGCTGCACCAGCTTCTATTTGAAATCTGTCATTATCTGAACCTATAATATCTTGCTGTCTTGTTGTTTGTTCTGTAAGAAAATAATAACCATCATCCAATGCACTACCATTTGTAGCATCTATTAATATATTATCTCCAGCATTACTTCTTGAGTCATCAGTACCTTCCAAAACCAAAGTAAAATTAACAATACTCTGATTTGTATTTGGTTCCTGTATAAGAAAATCATTATCAGTATCTTCCAATAAAATACTGCCATCAATAACACCAACAATTCCTTGGGCAGATTCAACAGTAGTATCTGCTGCATTAGGAGTAAAGACTAATGGATCACCAACTCTATATAAAGAACCTATATCATCAATAATTGTTCCAGTTACACTTCCAGTAGATATCTCACTAACCTCTGCATCTGCAAAATTATTCCCCACCGTAGGATCAATAGTGACGCTATCATTCACAGAATAATGCGCCCCCGCCTTCGTAATAGTCGAACTCGATACAAATGATTTAACTACAAATGACATTAAAACATCTTGTGTATTAGATATTGCTGTTATGGTTTCCTCTACTTGAAATGTACCAACAGATACTTTAGGATCAATCTCCAATTCAGAAACAGAAGTATTCCCTTGAAATAAAACTATAGAATTAAGAACAACACTTGTTGCCCCAGAAGTACTACCTGTTATCGTTCGCCCTACAATATCAGTTGCATCAGACCCACTAACAGCGGCAACTCTCATAACAGTAGGTTGACTCCAATTACCCTTGGATACACGTAACATAAATTTGTTTGGATATACAATCTCTGCTTCTTCATCAAAGATAAGTCTTAATAAAAGTTTATGACCTTCGGAAGTTCCTTTCGCCGTATATAAATCCTTAATATTTTTAATAAGATCACGTTTTGAAACTCCTGATGCAAGGGTCTTTGGAATTGATTCCAAAAACATATTAAACATCTCATCCAAAAATACAGTAGTAGTATTATCTGTATTCGCATACTCCAAAAGTTGTTGCATATTCTGCACAGGATTTGCACGATAGGAATCTATCGTTGCTGTTGCATCGGAAGTAGAACCTGTTATGGTTTCACCAACTTCAAATTTTTGTTGGGAAGAAATGAAAAGTCTTTTATTACCTAGATCATCAACAAGCACCGTTGCAGTTGCTTTAGATGTAGAACCAGTTATGGTTTCATTTGCAACAAACTTACCAGTGGTTCCTGTCCCTGTTTCTGTATTAATCTTTACAGGGACAGCACCTTCTGATAAAATAAAACTTGTGGAAACTGTTTCTTGTCGTATACTGTCAATAGTAACAGTCACAATCAATTCCGCTGCTTCTAGGAATTGATAAAAACTCCTTACAAAAGAAACAAACTTTGGGTGATCTGCTTGGACAAAATCAGGAACTTGCCCTTCTATCAAAGGAGAAATCTTTGTAGTTAATTTTCCATCAAAGGGTGCCATTTTTTAAAAACTCGTTGTTTCTGGTACTGCCCCAGTTGTTACATAAGATGACGCTGCACCTGGAACACCAGTAGCAATTGTATCTACCTGACCTGTAACTGTTGTGTTTATAAAATCTATTTCCAGTATCTGATTTCTAACTGCTCTGATATCTTTAGAATCAGGAACACATGCTATTCTCACGTTCACTGAAGTTGAACCATCAACATCCTCTACTGATGTTATATTAATAGAATCAATTTTAACACTACCTTCAGTATAATCTACAATCCCTGCTGTAAGGTCTGTATATGTTCTGGTAGAACCTACCAAATAGAACCTTCTTATATTCCCTTCACCATCATCATCAAAGAATTGTGTATTTTCAGTATCCCCACTAACCTTAAATCCTGTTGAAGCAAGGATACCACCATTCACTGCATTGTGTCCTTCTACTGGATGATGAAAAGGATTATTAAAAAATAAATTATATCCTTGTGCTGAACTTAAAGTAGGTTCAAATAATTGTGCTATATTAACATTAGTGACATTGCTTAGTATAGAATTATCAACTGTATCAATAAGTCTTGTAATTTCTGAATGTCTAAAAGTATTATTGAATTCTGTTAAAGTATTAAGATTATAATTTTCTAGAACTTCATTTACATTAGTAACTAATGTTTCTTTAGTCTTCGTTGTTAAACTAGAATTAAATTTAAACACTACTTGAAGGATAAGAAAAGTTGTTTCGGGATCAATAATAACAGGAGTAATAGATGCTACATTAAACTTTCTAAGGTCTATAACAAGTTGGTCTTTTTGTGTAGTTGTAAGATTATTTCCAGTGGTAGATTTAATAGATATAAAAACCTTTCCAAACTCTTGGGTAGACACAACCCCAAGACTAGAATCAAAAGAACCATCTTCTCCACCAAACACCTGTACAGATTTTGTTTGTGGAAATAACTTCCTTGCAAAAACCTTGTAATCATTTACAGTAACACATCTTCCTTGTGCTGCAAAATCCAATGGAGCATTAAGTTTAATAGAAGCAAGAGTTTCTCTTTCTCCTCCACCATCAGCATTACCTACAGTCGTGACTGTAATATCTGTCTCACCATCAATAGCACCAGTATTAGAAAATGTTGATGCTCCATTAGCAAGTTCCTTATTTGTAGCAACATATGTTAAAAGAACTATATTACCATCTGATATTGATTTACTAACAACACCATCACCAAAATATACTTCAAACTTTCCTGACTCTACTTCTTGTAAAAAGAAAACAGAACTATCTCCTGTTAATTGAGTAATATCAGTTGCCTTTGTATATGTAGAAGTTGTCGTATCAGATACAGAATTTTGAACAACAACAGATAAACTACTAATATCGATACGATTATCACTAACTACAAATCTTTGATCTGCATCAGAACTATCTACTGTATATCTTTGAGTAATAAATGTACCTTCAAATATCTCCACATTATTAAAAATAATATCCAATGCAGATTTATTTGCTGTTATATCCGAGACAGTAACAAACTGAAAACTAACCCCATCTACTGTAGTGGAAAAGGTTGTTCCTGCTGGAATTGTTCTTGTAGAAGTAGAAGCATTATTCATTGTCACATTCACCGTTGCTTTTGGTGCTGTGGCAGAACCAACTTCATATCCTAAAGTCTTTGCGTGAGAAACTATACTTGATCTTATAGATGCCGTATCAATAAACATTTCATTGGCAAGCATATTAGAATTAAAACCAAGGTAGTGAGTATTGTAAGCAAGTATATCTAATAAAATGTTTATACCAGCACCCTCAAAATCATAATCAGTAAATTCAGTCTGTGCTCTAAGGAAAGTTTTTAGGTTGTCTTTAACATCATCAAAATCAAATTCTGAAACATCTAATCTTCGTGCTTGAGTTGCCATTATCGTATTCTCTCTAACATAACATCTAGTGTTACTAATTCTGTTGGAACATTAACCACATAAAATTCTATAGTCATATCATATACATTACGATCTAAATCTGGTCGTGCTTGAACCCCTATTAATCTTGCTCTTGGTTCAAAATTTTCTACAACATCTTCTACATGTTTAGCAAGAATAACAGCAGTGATAGGGGTCATAGGTTCAAACAACATATCTCTGACCCCAGAACCTATTTCTGGATGAAAGGGTTTTTCAAAATGATTAAGTAAAACAAGATTACGAACAGAACGCTTTACTGCCTGAACATCTGTTACTTTATTAACGTCAGAAGTCGATGGTTTCCTTTGAAAGAAAAGATCCAAGTCTCTCCATTGACGGACATTACGATCTATATTATTTTGCCCTTGTGCATCATTAAATGCTTCTAAAGAACTTGGTGTTCCTACCATGTTAGACTCCTGTTACTTTATTTATAAGTATAACATCAATCTGCGGTCTGTTTCATTCTATAAGGTTCGTACTTTTTCCATACATGTTCTGCTGGAACTCGAATAAAAGGTTTGTTTGTTTCTCTTACATTGGGATTTTCAATAGTAAGACAAACTTTCTTTCCCTTCATCCATGCATCCATTTTAAACAAATCCTTTTGCAAGAGTGTTCTTTCTCTTTTAATAGAGTTTAATAGTTTCTTATTCACACTAGACATCTATGCTTTCTCCTATCATCTTTCCTTCATCACTACCTTGTATAAATTTCTTTTTAAATATATCAATTAGATCATCTGCTTCTTCTGTAAGTTTCTTGGCGAGTTCCTCTAAAGGTTTTAACTCAAATTTCACCCCTTGAGCAAAAACTTGGGCGGAATCAAATATTTTCTTATCATCCAATTGTTTTTGCAGTTCTATTCTTTTATTCTTAATAGCATCCCAATTTATTTCACTTACAGCTGCGAGAGCTTCCGATTTAAGTTTCTCCACCTGAACATCCCCTAATAATCGTGCAAATATAAATGTTCCATCTGCTTTTCCAGTATCAGGATTTGGGGCTTGGTTAAAAGGAGGGGCGGCAATAGATGCTTTTAGCATAGCATCTAATTGCTGAATTTTTGCTGTGGTCTTTGCATGTAACAGTTGTATTGCTCTGGAATTATTATTTTGAGCTGCTTCTAATTCTGATAAACTCAATCCATCTCCACTTGTAGTTGTTGCTCCTTTTAATGCGGTTAAAGCTGCACCATTTACTATATTTATTAAATTCCCAGGACTTAAAGAGCCACCACCCTGAATAGATTCTATTGCTGCCCTTGCATCCAATTTAGCAAAATTATCTAAAACATCCTTTGGAATTTTTAATCCAGGGTTTGGTGTAGTAGATAAAATTCCCTCTTTCCCAAGTAATGAAGATACGGTAGATTTAAAAACTGAAGCTACTGCTGCCAGATCAGAATTAGAAGAAGAAGCATCTGCACTATTGTCTATAGGTTTCGCAGCTGCTTCTCCTACAGGTGCTTCGTCTGCTATTATTGTATTTGCTGGTTTTTCTTGTGGAGATCCGCCAGCAGCAGGTACTACCATGTTTGGGCAATTATCACAAACAGGGAGGCCTCCACTAACAGCACTTATTATTCCCTCGAAGTCACTTCCTATTCCACTAAGAGCTTCTCCAAATGTTCCACTAAGTTCTAGTTTCTTTGCGGCGAACTGGGCAAGACCAGCAGCAGAATCTGTAGCAATACTAAGTAGGCCATCTATTTCAGCACTTAAAGATACATCTGGCAATGAAGGCAATTCTGGCATTTTCAATCCATCAAGTTTACCAAGTGCGGCTGTTACATCAAGTTCCAATTGATTAACAATATCAATTGCTGGTAATTCAATATTTAAATTCAAATTATCAAGAGAAAGAGATAACTGTTTTTGAATATCGTTAAATGGTGCCTTTGCTCCACAAAGACTAGGAATTTCAAATTCAGGTGTTATTTTTGGTAATGACATTCCTAATCTCCTGCAAATACATTAGCACTACCAGTAGCTACACTAGTACAACCAGTAATAGGATCACCTACTCTACCACATCCTAGAGCATTAATTTTTACACTTAATGAGCCCGTAGCAATAGGTGCGGCATGTGATGGGCATACTGCTGGTGGCAACTCATGAGATGTATTATTATCAGACTCTCTTGAAATACCTGTACCATTTACAAAAACATTATCACTACACACATCTCTAAAAGGAACAGAACAATGAACAACATCTCTGTCTACACTATCTCCTCTACATACTGCTGGCACGTTCTTTCTCCATTAGTTCTTGTAACCTTGTATTCCACAAGGCCAACTCTTCATGTTGTTCTTCTGTATGTTCACCATCTTCACCTTCTGGTTCTGGCATATCTGGAATAAACGAAATAACATGTTCAAACTCATCAGGTATATCCCCCCATTCCGTGATAGTAACCAACTCCCCATCAACTACAAATTTAAATATTGCCATATTCTATCCTTAACTTGGTGGGTTAATATCAACTTTATTAGTTGCAGAGGCATTACCATTACCACCACCAGACTCGATTGTGAATACTGTTCCAGCAACAGTATCAATAGTTGTATCTGCATCAACGGTGATGAATGTTAATGCATCGATGTCGATTGAAAGAGAAGTATCCAGATCAAGATCACCTGTAATATTTGTTTTTTGACTTGCCAGAAATGTTTCTGTAACCTTGCCAGTATTATTCCAATTAGCAGCACCAGCAACAGTCAAATTAAATGTAGAACCAGTTAATGTCGTTAGTGTCAAATCATTGTCTGTTAATAATACTCCATTAACATTAACATTCAATCCATCAAAATCTGTTTGGAGGTTCATACTTGTTGCTGATTTCAAGTTCATTTTATTCGCAGCAGCAATTGTAATCTGTCCTTGTTGTCGAAAATCGGGAGCAGGACCAATACCTGGATTTGTAGTGCTCATAATTAAATTACCTACAACACTTCGCACCATATCTCCTGCATTTACTTGGAGAAATGAATTTCCACCATTTACTTGTTTTGTATCAGTGCCTGATAAAATTTTCGTAACATTCCCTCCAATAACATGCCTTACTTCCTTTGGTCCAGTTGGTGCTGTCCCTGTTGTATAGTTAACAGCATTTGCTATACTGATAGCATGACTTCCTACAATTTCCTCTTCACGATTACCACCTCCACCTTCTCTAATTTCTTTTCCCTCAGAATCAAATTCTTTTTCTAATCCTCTTGCCCCAACTTTCATATAATGATTTTTATGTATCTTCTGTGTGTAGTCTCCCTTTACTTCTAATATATAATCTCCCTGTACAAGATGTTTCATGGTTCCTTTAGTAGTAAGGTTTACATCTCCAACAATGTAGATATTGGATTCTCCTAGAACTATTTCATAGTTGTCTTTAACCACCTTTGTTACTTTTGATCCATCTGGATGCATCTCTTCAAAGGTTCCTGTTATATGTTGTTTGAGTAATCTTTCAGCACCAGGCGTGTCATCTATTTCATGAACATGCCCTATTTCACTTTCATGAGTATGGTTATAAGGATATCTTGGTATACTGCCAGCTGCTGGTTCTGGTTCTTCCCAGTTAACACGTGTATCATCTGTTTTTAAAGTATCACTTACGGTTTTGAGGTTGGGTTTCGTTGCAGTAGGAACTGAGGTTCCATCTAAAGACTCTCCACCTTCAGGTGTGTCTAAAAAGAACTTTTTAAGTCTTAGTTCTTCTCGTTTGATTCTTGAAGGATGCATTATTGCTACAGCACCTCTGGCAAGAAAATTTACATCTGAATCCCCTATTGTTTTAGGATATACTCCATTGGGATCATTAAACCCTTTTGTAACATCTCTCTCTTTAGTATTAAATCCTGGTAAGGTTCCTAAGACAATAGGTTGTTGAAGTTCAGATGAATCACGAAAGAAACCCAAGACCCAACTGCCTTCTACTATAAATGGTGGTGTATGTCCTAATCCATTCATAGAAGGAGTATCCGTTGGTGCCATCACGGTTGCCCACGGTAAATCTTCAGTTTCTATTAAAGTTTTATTCTCTGTATGATACCCAAGGCATCTTACACGAACACGTCCTAGTCTTTCTGGATCATCTCGATCTTCTACTACACCCACAAACCAGACAAATCCATCCTTGCCCATAAAATCGGACATACTTCTCCCCTAAAATAATCACCTTTATAAAGATTATTTATAAGGATTAATGTAAGTCGGGATCTCGACCCATTCGTTTTGCTTCGGGATTATATTCTTCCATAACAAGACCAGTTCTACCTTGATCTTCATATGTTGCCATTATGGTGAAGGCATCATCCTGTGTAAGATTGTCCACTAACACTTCCCTAGCAACAATTCTATACCTAATTGTTTCTGTGTGCATGGTAGACTATATTTAGACAGGATTTAATTGCATATTCATGATATTTCCTGCAACTATTACTCGTTCATGATTACAGGGTTGGGACGGAACAGAATGTAACGTCCAGGCGGGAAATAATATTAAATTACCTTCTTTTGGAGGTATTTGATTTAAGAATGAGGAAGTAGGAAAACGTAAAGGTGAACACTCAGGACAGCACTCTACATTATACACCCAACTCCATAACTGGGGCCAGTGGTCATGTGTCTGTGTAAAATCACCTTTGTTATAAATGGAACCCCAACATTCCGAGGTCTGCATATCTATTTTATGGGGAGCAGTTTTTTCTGCAAGTTCGAGTGCCTGTACAGCAATCTCTGCAAAAATGGATTCCTGCTTATGCATTAACCAATGAGTCATATGTGCCTTGACATTGGTTTTCCGTTTTTGCACATCTCCATTATTTAATATAATAGATTTGATATGCTGGTTGGACATATGTCCCAAACAATCTTCTTTTATAACAACAGGATACTTATCGACAAACTCTCTACCATCAGGATGATTCCTCAATGCGGTTTTAGGAGATGTCATACTATCTGCGAGTTTCTGGAGTGCGGTCATTAATGGAGAACTCTTTCTCCCATTTTTTCGGTCATTTTCGCCCTATTTTGAGGTATCGCATTTCTGACAACATGATCCAGAAGATTCTCTATTTCATCATCAGAGAGAATAACAGTATACAACTCCAGTGCTGTTTTCAACATCATACCAGAAGTAGCAAGCAGTTCCGTCTTATCTGTAGGACCAACATGTTCGTTAACAATATCCCAGAGTTTCCGAGATATTTCTTGTAACTCTTCATCCTTCATCTTCGTTCTCCTTAAAGCATCTCAAAATTTCATCCATATAGATATAGTCTGTCCTCTTGCCGTCTCTTGATGTAACTCCCAGAAATACGGTATCCATATTCTTGTCTTTCACAGGAACATACTTTTTCAGTTTCTTGGAATAATAAAGAGGAACTCCGTCCTTTAACTCCATATTTTCATACGAGTCCATATCAGAGGATACTTCGGTTATTTTTCCGATCCGTTCAACATTCGGTTCTACCTCATATTCAACAAGATCATTGATATTGCATGTCATAATAAATCATTCCTTTCGATCAATTGCAATTATCTATACTATACACCATACGACAGTGTTTGTCAAGCATTATTTTTACGGAAATTCAATTCCTGTAGTCCAATCTTTAGTAGTCGTTATATTCTTATGACTAACCTGTTTGTTAATCTCTGCAAGAGTATCAGAGTCTATATGCTCTTTCAGTTCTTCTCTATGCCTTTCTGCCATTACCAATTTGGCAAAAGACTTTATAATAAAAGAAGAAGTAGAAAAGGTAAAGATTATAGGGAACAAACCGTGAATAATACCCAGTAGCATATACCAAGTACCTTTAAGTGAGTTAGTTACACTAAAGTATGCGTGGCACCAATATCCTTGAGGATTGTCTGTTGACTGTGGATGTTCCATAAACATCTTATACCATGCCATCATTATAAACATATTTTTCTCCTAATGTTTTGTGGGGAAAGGTTCCAATATGGTTCCTTCGAGTAACATCTTTAATACTACAGGATCATTACAGAACTTATTCAGACGTGCTTCGAGATGATCGTATGTAATTTCCTGATCATCCATACATTCTTTTACAGCATCTTCGTGAAACACGATTGTAATTTTCATTAGTGACCCAGTGCAGTATTCCTTTTCACAACTTCTTCTCTAGTCGCACATTCGAATACTCCTACCTTTTGGAGTTTCTTTCCGAAATGCGCCTGTATCTGTAACCGTAACTGAGGTTCCATTAAATGTATTCTGGTTTCACATACAGCTTTATCGTGATATCCTTCTGTATATTGTATCCACCCTGTAGGAGGACCAGAAGGAACTGCTAGAAAAATCATAACTGTTAAGTAATAAAGAGTACTCATGAGAATATTTAGTTGGATACTTATTGCATTTATAGATTGATGGAACCTTATTGAATCTTTTTTACACCCCTGTTTTTTTATACAGAAATGCAGAGCAGTGGTCCACACTGAACTTCATCATTATACGAAAGACCAAAACTAACTGCTCTGAATTATGT
>VTLG01016859.1_pt1 | contig 15932 bp, 8 predicted proteins | sample 4694571 | NCBI WGS metagenome assembly VTLG01 (sample SAMN12604809, study PRJNA352737) | marine metagenome | biome: ENVO:00000447; feature: ENVO:00000209|ENVO:00000569|ENVO:01000036; material: ENVO:00002151; isolation source: viral sequences binned using virsorter ...
TGATTTTGTAAAAAGTTTATTTAATACTTGGGCGAAAAAAGAAATATTATCAAATGAAAATTATGACTAAAAAACTGTTTGGAACTCTGCTTTACCTTCTATACAAAATGAAGTTAGTGAAATTATTGAAGATGCTAATGCAGCTTTTCCTAACGATATAGACCAAAGAAATAATTATGTATTAAGTGAAATAGAAAAAAGATGGAATAATGGAGGTTTTATAGAAGGCAGAAGAAAGCCAAATACATCTCCTTTGTTTGGTAGTGGAGATTATAAAAATACACTTAAAAAACTTACAAGAGATACTGGCTATAACAAAAAGAATGGTGCAGATGCTAATGGAATATTGACAGATATGGCTACTTTGTCTTCATACATTAATTCTCCTAATCAACCTATTTTTACTAAAAAGGCTTTAGTAGGTAATGGTTTTAGTTCAAATAAATTTAGTGGACTACTTGCATCTTGGATGTCAGGAGAAGAAATGCCAGAAGGTTGGACTATGATCGAAAAGAATTTATATAAGATTAAAGGTCGAGATGGAAATTATACTATTGATGATTTTTTAATAGATCAATTAGTAAAAGCTGGCATACCTATGAATAAAATTCCTGTTGAACAAATAAGAGAAATGAAGAACATGAATCAGGAGCAACGAAGAAAGCATTGGGAAGAAGTATTAACTAAATAAATTGACTATTTAGTGTAAAATTGTATGATTAAAGTTAATATGGGATAAAACCTAGATGGACGAAGAAAATTCAGTTAATACCGAAGTAGTAGAAGAAGAAGAGGAGGAGGAAGAAAGCCTGTTTAATTTTGGTAGCTATAAGCCTAATTACGATACAACAGTTGAGGTCGATCAAGATAGAAATAAAGTCAAAATATTTAATGAGGATGATAATGATTTTAATGAAGAGATTATAAACGTAGAGTCAGACGAAACAATTATTACTAGAGAAACAAACAAGGAACAGTATTTAAAAGGTTTAGCAGAAGGAAAAATAGATACAAAAACACATAGCAATATTTTTAATATTGAGTATGCTCCAGAACATCTAAGAGGAAAGATGCATTGGAGAAATACTGCTGGAGATTTTTTAAGAATGATCGACAGGGCTGGAATGGGTGCTGCTCAAAACTTAGTTAATACAGGACAAAATGTTTTAAGAGGAGATATGCCAGCAACTATGGCAGAAGTTTTATCAGGAGATCCGATAAGTGCAGGGATTATGGGTTTTAAGGCAGTAAAAAAAGGAATAGAAAATAGAAGTTGGACAGATTTTTTTGAAGAATTAGGTTACGGAGAAGACGGAAAAACAATGAGTTTACTAGACGCTGTTAACGTAACTGGTGGACAAGTTAAAAATTTTGAACAGTTCGATGCTATTTCTCCAGAAGATCAAGTAAAAGGTATTGACTACGGACTTTTTGGATTGCCTTCTTTGACTGAATTAAGTGGTGGCTATCCAGAGCAAAATACTGGTAGATGGTTTGCTGATGGTACAACTAATTTTTTAGGAAATAGCATACCTTTTTTTGCTATAGCAGCGGGTATTATGGCAGAGCCAACTCCAGCTGGAGAAGTAGCCGCAGTTAAAACAGGGCTTGCAAAACTAAAAGCTAGTAGCCCAGCATTTAGAAATTTTTATAATCTTATTTCAAGAGATCTTCTCGGTAAAACAAAATATGGACAAGGATTTAAAACTGTATCTAAATTTTTAGTCAAAGAAGGTATAAAAGGTGCTGGTGCTGGTGCTATTGCAGAAACATTTGTAGGAGATCCATATGCTGATTATGGCTTAGATGCTGTACTTCCTGACTTTTTAGATTACGAAAGTCGTGTAGATGATGGCTTTTTTAAAGCAAAATTAAAGTCGATGATTGTATCAGAATTTATGCTTGGCCCATTATTTGGGATAGGCATGGGTGGTATTGGTGTTGGATCTAAACCTTTTAGAGAACCTATAGCTAGAGTTTTTAGTGGTATTGCAAAGGGAGATGGAAAAGTATTACAGGATGAAACTGCAAAATTTATTAAAAATGTAAAAAGTAAAACAAATAGATTTACAGGTAAAAACAGACATAAATTACAATTTGAATTTAATAAGAAAAATTTAGAAACTTTTTTAGATGATGCTGAAAAACTTTTAGTTGACCCTATTGCAGAGTATTTAGCTGATACACAAATTGCTAAAAAATTAGCTGAAAGTTTAGGTTTTACTTATAGAGATATAGATGAAATAAAATTAGAGATAGATGATATACAAGCTAAAAGTAAAGAAAGACAAGATATTGCTGTCACAAGAGACACTCAGCTACAACTTGAGAAGAACAAGATAAAAGATGCAGAAAGAAAATCAAATGTTGAAGGTCAGAAAAAGACAGAGATCTATGCAGAACTTGCTAATGAAAAAGCTAGAATACAAGAACTTGAAGCAAAGCTAAAAGAAGCAGAAGAGAAAGCAGAAAAACAAAAAAATGCATTTGTAAAATCAATTAATAATTCTGCTAAGTCAGAAACAAAATTAGTTGAAGCAATGACTATAAATAATCAAGTACGTCCAGATCAAAGTAAAACTGCATACGACAAAATTGGTGTAACAAGTGCTAATAGACCTAAGACACCGCTAGAAGTATTCCAAATGAATCCTAATGATCTTGTAATACGTCCAGACATTTTTCAGATAAAAGAATCAGGTAAGTTTAATAAGTCTGGAGTAAGCGGATCACTAGCAGATCAAACAGAATTTGATCCTAAGTTTGCTGGAGTTGTAAGTGTATGGAAAGATGATGCTGGAGAACTTGGGCCAGTAGGTAAGTTATATGTAATTGATGGTCATAACAGAATAGATTTAGCAAAGAAATCTGGCATTGAATCTGTCAATATACAAACAATAGAAGCACCAACAGCAAAGGCAGCACAAACACAAGCTGCAATTATTAATATAAATTCTTTTAATTACGACCAAAAAGGAGCTATAGCTGTAACTGATGTGGCCAAAATCTTAAGAAACGAAGAATCTCCTAGAGCTTTAGCTGAGATGGGAATGAGCTTAAAGCAAAGAATAGTTATCGAAGGTATGCAATTAGCAAGATTGCCCGATCATCTTTTTGATAAATTACTTAAAGGAGATATAGGTTTACAAAAAGGTTTGGCATATGGCTCTCAACCTATTTCGTTTACTGCTATTAGTGATGTTTATAAAGCTATAGATAAAAGTAATCCTTCAATAGAAAAAATTAAGCAAGCTGTATTAATGGCATCTGAAGCTGTCGATATGCCTCCCGAAGATGGTGTTATTCCTTTGTTTGCTGACTATTTAAAAACAACAAACGCAAAACAATTACTAGAAGTTAGAGCAGAAATTTCTGCACAACTAAAGAAAACACTTATAAGACTAAAAGCTGTAGGTACTAAAGATAAAAAAGCTGGAGTAGAAACTGTAGCTGGTAACAAGATAAACCTAGAAAATACACAAAATGCTTTAGTCGAAGCTTCTAAGACAAATGATTTGTTTAATGCTGTCGCTGCATCTGGAGGAGAAACAACACAAATAATAAAAGAATTAGCTGCACAAGTTAAAGGACGTAATGTTAAAAAATTAGTTGAAGCTAATTTAGAAAGGATACAAGATGCATTGCAGCTGGAAGAAGCACCTTTATTTAAGAGATCTGAAGCTGTAGATATTATGCAAGAGATAGATAAAAAGAAGATGGATAAGTTAAAGCAAATAGAAAACGAAACTCAACAAGTGACGTTTAAGCAAGAAGATATAGAAGTAATGAAAGAAGAGCCAAAATTTAAAGAAGAGTTTGAACAGCTAGGAGAAACACAACAAGAAAGCGTAACTAAGCAACTAAAAAATAAAGGTAAAGTTACTACTAACCCAAGTAATATAACTGGCAAAACCTTACCTCCTTTAATAACAAATCCAAAAGCAAGAGTATTTCCAGAATACTTTGAAGGTTCAGATCAAAACTTATTATTTAGTGCAGTAGATAGCAGCAATAAAGTAGCAAATTTAAGCAATTTTGAACTACAAGATGCAGTAACAAGAACAGAAAGATTTAAGTTAACGACAAAACAAATAAAAAACATACAAGCTAAAAAAGCAAAATACGATAAAGCAAACGCAGTATTTGAAGAATTAGATAAACAAATACAAGAAATGCTTGAATACAAAGGCAAGCAAGGCAAATTGTTTAAGGATTTAGTTGATACTGATTTAGACAAAGCTGAAGTAGAAGTAGATAAATTATTAGCAGCAAGAGAGGCAGCAGATAAAGAACGAGCAAAGTTTGTAGATAGCCGACTTGAATACCACTCAAGACACATGGCATTAGTTAATGCTTTAAAACAAAGAGAGCTAGAACCAGTAGTTAATAATATGAGAGAAGAGTCTATTGCAAACAGAGAAGAAAAGAAACGACTTAAAGAAGTACAAGAATTAAAAGAAGCGATTGATTTTAAAAAAGCAAGAGGAGATTATCAAACTAAAAAAGGTTATAACCTTGATGAAGCACATAAGATTGATAATTTTACGTTCACTCAATATGGAGTAGAGCTTGAAGGTAAACTTGATAGTCAGGGTAAAACTTATAATCGTTTTTACTTTGGCAAACCTTCTCCTCGATATAATTCTGAGGTTATAGATTTTGTAAGTGATTTAGATATAGCTATATATACAGTTGCTAAACAGATAGCAAATGGATCGTCTAAGAAAAGTAAATCTCATTATAAATATGTGGACTTGTTAAACGATTTAGGTTTAACAAACAACCAGATAATGACTAGATATAAAGAAATAATAGAAGAATTAAAAGCTGGTAATCTTACTATTGAGCCTTCAGAAAATTATTTCTCCAGTAAATTACTTCGAGTTATTTCAGATCTTGATACTGAAATGAAAGATATAGACGGAAGATATAGTTATGAAATAGATCCAGAAGCTATTATCAGTCAAAGAGTAAATAAGGCTAAAAAGGATCTAGACGCTAAAATTAACCAAGAATATCGAGATGTTAATAATCCTAAGAAGCCTACAGAGGATGAACTTTTAGAGCCAAAAGAAGGCGACTACTACGAAATTATTGAGGATCAAGGTGGAGATGTAGGAGATGAAGAAATTTATTTAGCTTTAGCTGGTTATCAAAGATCTCAGGTGCAAGGCTTAATGCAAGAAATAGAAAAAATATCTGGCATAGATTTTAAATTAGTTTCTGATCCTATTGTCGGTGTAGCTGGGCCAAAGGCTGCAAAAGAATATGGTGTTCCTGTTGGTACAAAAATGCCAGCAAAAGGTTTTTATAGGTCTGGAGAAGATCCTGTAAAAGATTTAATAGTCGTATCAATGGTACATGGACAGGATTTTGCATCGTTTGGTGCTCTTACTGAAACTGCATACCACGAAGCTTTCCATAGACTATTCAACAGATACTTTACTAAACAAGAAAAGAAATTACTTAAGGATGCATTACCACAGCTAAGAGAGCTTGCTGCTCTTACAAAACCAAAAATGCATGACAAAATCTTTGGTTTAAATGGTAAAAAAGAATTAGGCATGGAAGAAGTTATATCAATAGCAGCATCAGGTTACAGGCCAGCTAGAGAAGTATATGAAAAGAATGTTGGTAAATGGGGTAAGGTTTTTGACAAGATTGAACAAATAGTTGCAAGAGTTAAAAACTTTTTACAAGGCAAAGGATTTCAAACATGGGAAGATTTATTTGATAATTCTTTCTCAGGAAAAATACAATCAAGAGGATTAGCTGCACAAGAAGGTGTTATAAAAGATAGTCCAATAGAAACTACTATGTTTGAAACAGATCCTGTTGAGTTAAATAATTTATTTAAAGATAATTTAGAAGCGTTAACCGATGGCAGTATTACTCTCGAAGAGATGATGTCTAATGTTTTGCGTCCTTTAGTAAATAGAAAGTGGGAAACAAAAGGTTCAAAATATTTTATACCGACTACAAATACAGAATTTATTGCAGCAAATAAAGCAATTAACCAAGCTATGGATAAGACAGTCGAAGCTTTAATGACACCTAATGCAGAGTTTCCAGACATACCAGCAGTTAAGTTAAGCGAGTTAAATAAGTTGGCAATGCAATTAATTGATGATGTAGATGGCAACGTAGATGAAGTTATAAAAATATTTAGACAGGCTACTAAGGGCGATATGTTGGCTATGAATGATTTATCTTCCTTTGCAGCTATACGTTTAATGCGAGATGGTACTACTGATATGTATGCTGTTGCTGCTAAAAATTACGAACTAGATCCTTCTCCACAAAACGCACAATTCTTAGTTGCAACATTTGAAAACTCAGCAAAATTAAATACTGCTTACGCTACTTGGGGTAGAGCATCTGGACAAAGACTGCAAATGATGGGTAGAGAAGTTGACTTTAATGGCGAGCAAATAACTATAAACGTAATGAACGCAGAACAGAATATAACAATGAGAGGAGAATCTGGATCTGTACAAGATGCAATGAATAACGGATTAAAAGAAACAGATGAAGGTTTAGGAAATGGTGCATACTTTACATCTGAAATAAAGCCTAACTCTGTAGCTGGAGATGATGTACTTACTGGTAATTTAAAAAATACTAATATTGCTGACTTAGTAGAAGCTGGTATTGGTTTAAAACAGATACTACAAGATAGAGGAATTAATGTTAACTTCAATCAAACATTAAACAAAACACAAAAGAAAGCAATTAATGAATATGTTGCAGAGCTAGGGGTAGATGGTATCAGGATAAAAGGATCAGACTTAGGACTTGATGGAGATATTATATTTATTCCAAATATAGATAAGGCTAATAAACTTATTGGTTCTAAGGTTGAAATAACTCCAGAGGCAGAACGTCCAATCGGATTAAACAGAGAAACTTTTGAGGCAAGTTTAGCTCAAGGAACTAACATACTTAAAAAAGTTTTAGATGAAGATACATATGAAAGTATTTTTAGTGGAGAGCCTAACGATAAAGCAAGAGAAGTTTTACAACTATTAGCAGAAGTTAATCCATACCTTAACGACAAAGTTAATGGTACAAGAATTATGAGACATTTAAACAAGACTTTTGAGCAATATCCAAGAGGGTCAATGACACAACAAAACCTTGTTTCAGCATTTAGAAACTGCATATTCTTAGGAATAAAAACATTTATGAGAGTTGCTGTTGGTAATAACGTCAGAGCAGTTTTACTTCCTATGCAAAAAAATGCTGGTGCAAACATTGGAAGACTAAGCGGTAATCTTAATGACTACGAAAGAACTGCTATAAATGTAAGAGAGCAGTTACAAGGTTTGTTTGGACATAGAGGATATTTAAGATCTCAAGCACATTTAATGCAAGCTATCTACTTAGCAATGCAATCTTTCAAGCATAATACAAATTTTGGAAACATTGGTAAGGGTCAGTTCGAGGGAGGAAAGTTTGGCGGTAATAACGGAATGAAGTTATTTAAAGTCGAAAATCAAATAGACTTGCCTTTTGATTATCAACCACATAAAACACAATTACTAAAAGAACAACCTAAAGGTAATGAGTACTGGTTAAATCCAGATAACAATGGAATGGCTTTATTTTTGCATAGAGTTAAAAGTACCTTTGGCAATTTTAGTAGCAGAATGTTTGGTAGTTTAGATACTTTAATAACTACTGGAACAGCTATAGCTCAAGAAGAAATAAGGCATATGGAAATGATTTTGATGGATATGTATTCAAGAGGAATAGATATAACATCAAAAAATGCATTAGATAAAGCAAGCCTAGAGGCAAAGGAATTAACTAGAAAATCTATGTTAGACGTTGAGATGGCTAATGGAGATGTTGTTAAAGGTGGTTTCTTTAGTTCAGAAAACATGAGGCAAACCACAGAGTATCTAAGTTTTACAGACGACATTAATATAAAGCGAAACAAGAGAACTAGAGAGTACGCAATGAGAAGGGCACAGGAACAAGGGATTACAGATCCTATGGAGCAGATGGAATTTGCTAATCAGTACTTAAAACTTCCTGATGCTGTCACAAACAAAGAAGGAATGAATCAGGCAAATGCAATGCTATCTGGTGGAGCTAGAGAATCACAGCCTATAGGTGCATACGTTGACGTTAAGAATCCAAATCAAATAAGTAGCTTACCAACAAACCTTACAAACTTACCCGCAAATATAGTTGGTGCAATTACAGATCGTCTTCCAATAACTGGTGCTATTTTCCCTGTTAATAGAACTCCTAACAATATTATTAAAGGTGTTTTAAGAATGTTACCAGCAGCTAATGGAATGGTAGATAGTTACTGGAGAGATATAAATTCTGAAGATTTATTTGTAAGAGAAAATGCAATAGGAGAAGTAGTTACTGGTATGACTTTTGCTGGAATGGGAACTACTCTTCTTGCATCTGGAGCTATAGATGTACAGGCAGGGTATGGATTTAACAGAAAGAAAAGGCAAATGTATATAGATCAAAAACGTCCAGCATGGAGTATTAGGTTTAGAAAATTTGATGGTACTTATAGTGAGTGGTTTAGTTTAGAAGCTTTTGATACATTTGGAACAATACTAGGAATTGCAGCTAACTTTAAAGAAAATCTAAATACTATGCCTATCGAACAGTTTGTAAAACCAAAGGATTTAAACTATGGAAAGATAGATAGGAATGATGCTCTTAGTGCAGAACTAAAATCACAAGCGTATGAAATAAACCAAGACGTTGCAATCCTAGCCTCTGCTCATGCAATTAGACTTGCTAAAGCTGTTATGTACACAGCGAAAGATACAGCGTTACAACAAATAGATAAAGGTTTATTTAAAAGTTTAAACGATATACAGAGACTTATGGCTGACTTTTTACAAGGAGATGCTGTTATGAATAATTATGTAGTCGGTAGTCGTGGCCGACTTTCTGACTTTACAAGAAGGACTATGTTTGGATATGTACCGCAGATATTAAGAGATGTTCGTGTTGGTATAGATAACAAGAGAAGAGTAGCTCCTAACAGTACAAGTGAGAATCCAGTTTGGGCTTTTGTTGAAAACTTTTTTTATCAATTAGGAACACAATTACCAGTAACATCTTTAGGCTATACGATTGATATAGATGAAATAACTGGACAACCAAAGACTTACGCTACTTCTTATAATTGGGAGTCTATAGATAATCCTATTCATAGGGCATTGCTATCGACTTTAAATCCATTAGAAGTATTCAAACCAACTCAGGAAAAAGATTATGGAATAGCTGGTGTTATTTATAACGAGCTAAATAGATTACATGGCAAAGGTGCTTACCCTCGTTTTATTGGTAGAAACTTCTTGAATACAGCTACTGGACAAAAATTAGATGATGTACAGTTTAATAGAGTAAAAGAAATTTTTGCAACTGAAGTGAAGCTAGATATTGTAGGTGCTGGAATACCAATGACATTCTCTGAAGCATTGCATTATTTAATAACACAAAATGACAATTATCTTTTAGCCAGAGACATAGATCCTAGCAAGATAGGAACTTCTAAAACACAAGCAAAAGGTAATACAGGAGAAAATTTCCAGTTCCCAGAAAGAATATCAAACAAGAGGATGCTTACAAAATTAAAGTTAATTATGAATGTAGCTAAAGAATATAAAAAAGTAACTAAGGACAAATATCTTAATGAGATTGGAGAAGGTGGCAACGGAAGTAAGCAATTAGATCTATCTCTTAACGAATATGAATCAAGAAAACTTGCAACTCTTAGCAGAGATAGTGAGCCAGTTTATGGACTAGGTGTTAATCTTAATGAATGGAGGGAAATTATTAATTCTTAGCTATGCCTTTTGCTCAATTTACTGCTACTGGTAATGGATCAACCAAGCAATACACCATACCTTTTCCATATGTAAAAAAGGATCATATAGTTGTCGCACTTAATAATGTAACTGTTACTGGCTTTACTTTTATAAATGATACAACTATTGAGTTCGATACTATTAGTTCAGCTACATCTACACAAGAAACATCTGGAGCACCTAAAACTGGAGTAGGAATTGAGATTACTAGAGACACTCCATTAACAAATGCATTAGTTGATTTTGTTGATGGCTCTACTTTAACTGCTGGCGACCTCGATACTGCTGTATTGCAGCTATTGTATGGAATACAAGAAGCAAAGGATGAAGCTGCTCTTGGTATTCAACGTACACCGCAAGGACAAGACGCAAAGAGTCAGCCAATAATTAATGTTTCAGACCCTACTAATGCTCAAGATGCAGTAACTAAAGCATTTTTAGAAAGAGTTGGCAGTATTACATCTACACAAATTGCAGACGGATCTATTGTTAATGCTGACGTAAACGCAAGTGCAGCTATAGAAGGTTCAAAATTACAAGGTGCATCTGGATCTAATGCTGGAAGTATGTCCGCTAGTGATAAATCTAAACTAGATGGAATAGAATCGTCAGCGAAGGACGATCAGACAGGATCAGAGATAAAATCGTTATATGAAGCGGAAAGCGATACTAATGCTTTTACTGATGCCTTGCTTACAAAATTAAATAACATTGAAACGTCAGCTACCGCAGATCAAACAATAGCAGAAATAAAAGCACTTATAGCTGGTAGTCCTTTGGATGCTAGTCATCTTGCTCCAGACTCAGTTGGTAGTAGTGAAATAGCAAACAGTTCAGTTACTAATAATAAACTAGCAGATGCAGAGCTAGTAACTTTAGCAGGGATGCAATCTGGTACAGCTTCTAAATTAGCTGGCAGTACTGAATTAACATCTGACATAGCAGACCTAAACCAGATAGATGGCCTTACAAAACAAACAGGAAATAATCTGTCAGATACAGACAATAGCTTTCCTACTTCTGCTGCTGTCGTAAGTTATATTGCTGCACAACTAGCACCGATTGGTGGTTTAGAAGCAATAGCAAATGAAAGTTCTTTTCCTAATACACAACCACAATCAGGTGTAGTTATAAGTATTGCGGACGCTGGTGGAATGGCAGTAGCATCCGATGGAACTGCATCTGGTCAAACAGTAGGTGGTACGACAGTAAATATATCTGGCATTGCTACAAACTTTCGTGGAGCTAGTGTTGCTGCTGGTGTTAGATTTCTTGTCGTTTCTACAGGGTCAGGACAAAACTATACATACCATAAAGCAACTTTAAAAGAAGATGACCTCGTAGGTTTAAGTGGAGATATAAATGATTTTGGAGAAAGATATAGGATAGGTTCTAGTTTTCCTACAACCAATAATGACTCTGGAGATTTATTCTGGCACGTTACTTTAGGTAAGTTATATGTTTATAACGGAACTACAAGTGCATGGGAAGAAACACAAAGTATTGGTAACTTTTTTATATCTACACTTAGCCCTGCATTTGATGGCACTACAACAGACTTTACCTTAAGCAATGCACCTACTTCAGCACAGCAAGTTTTATTAGTAGTAGAGGGTGTTTTACAAAGACCAAATTCTGGTACGTCTGCTCCGTCAGAAGGCTTTGCTTTAGATGGTGGAACAATTAAGCTGTCTGCTGCACCTCCTACTGGTGCAAGCTATTTTGTTGTAGTAATGGGTACTACTGTAAACATTGGAACTCCAAGCAACAACACAGTAACAGAAGCAATACTTCAATCAAATGTCGTTAGTGAAGAAAAATTAAAAGTATCTAATAGTCCTGTTAATGGATATTTCTTACAAGCACAATCTGGCGACTCTGGTGGTTTACGTTGGGCTGTTGTTGATCTTACTTCTTTAAGTGCAGCGAGTCTAACCTCTGGAACTATTCCTGATGCACGATTCCCTGCAACACTCCCTGCTGCAAGTGCAGCTAACTTAACTAATGTACCAGCAGCAAATATAACTGGAGCAATGCCAGCCATAGATGGATCGGCATTAACAGGAGTATCTTCCCCAGAAGTCTATGGATTTAATACAAACGCTGCTGGTAATTTAATAGTCACAACTACTAATGGTGGTGTGGACAATATATCTGGAACAGATTATGATGCATTTGAAGATGTTATTTTTGCAGCTACAGGTTTTACCTTTAGCGTAAATGCAAATGGTAAGCTAATCGCAACTATCTAACATGGCAACTGTTGATCTCGGTAAAATTAAATTAGTCTGGCGAGGAACGTACAACAATTCTACTGCTTACACAGTAGATGATGTTGTTGAATTTACAGACTCAGGTATAACCTCCTCGTATATATGCGTTGCTAACTCTACAGGTAACAACCCTTCTAGTGGCGGTACAGCACACGCTAGTTGGAACTATATGACAAAAGGTTCTGTACAAGGTGGATTTGCTTCACACCAAGTATTTGAATCAAGTGGCACTTGGACAAAACCAACAGGAATAACAAAAGTAAGAGTTACTGTCACAGGCGGTGGCGGTGGCGGTGGATCAGGTACTAACTCATATAATCAAGGTGGTGGCGGAGGTGCTGGAGGCACAGCTATCGAAGTTATTGACGTATCTTCGGTATCTTCCGTAGCAGTAACAGTAGGTAATGGCGGTGCTGGAGGTGCATCCCAAGCTAATGGTGGTGGTGGTAATACATCATCTTTTGGTTCTTATTGTTCAGCTACAGGGGGAACAGGTGGTCAAGCTGGTCAAGGCGGAAATAGATGTGGTGGTGGTGTAGGCTCTAACGGAGATCTTAATTTTTATGGCGGAGATGGTAATAGTGCTAGTGGTGGTGGCAGTACTGACGAGCCAGTATCAGGTACAGGCGGTGCATCCTATTGGGGTGGCGGAGGTGGTGGTGCTACCTCTGGTGGAGATTCGCCAAACACAGACACAGGTTACTCAGCACAATGTTGGGGTGCTGGCGGAGGTGGCGGAGACTATGGTGGTGTAAACTCCGTTACTGGCGGTTCTGGAAAGCATGGTGTAGTTTATGTAGAGGAGTTTAAGTAATGAAAGCACTTATTTTCAATGGCAAAGTAGTAGATGTTCAATCAACTGCATTTGAAGTTGCACCAACCATGACATGGGTTGATTGCGACAATACAGTAAAAACAGGATTTTCCTATGATGGTAGTAAGTTTACTTCTAATGAAGTAACTGAAGAACAAAAAGCAGCATTTACAAAAGCTGATAATGACAAAAAAGAAGCACAAAAAACTGGTAATGCTAAATTACTAGCTTTAGGATTAACACAAGCTGAAGCAACAGCACTTACTGGTTATACACCTAGTTAACTATGCCTTTAACACAAGTATCATCAAGGGCTATTGAAGATACCCTAAGATATGTCTTAGGTGCTAGTGGTACAGATCACTATACGTTTACAGGTAAAGGTCTTAATGGTGCAGTAAATGACCCTACAATATATCTTGTTAGAGGACAAACTTATATCTTTGAAAATAGATCTGGAGGTCATCCGTTTTATATAAAGACCAGCATTGCTAATGGTGGTACGAATGATGCATACAATACAGGGGTAACAAATAATGGTGGAGGTAATGGTACAGAGATAGTATTTACAGTACCGCATGATGCACCTGATACCTTGTACTACCAATGCTCAAGTCATAGCAGTATGTCTGGCGAATTTAAGATAGCAGGGTCAGTAGCAGATGGAAGTATAACAACACAAAAGTTAGCCACAGATGCAGTTGATAATTCTAAGTTAGCAGATCAAGCTGTGACTTTAGATAAGCTACCGCATGGTACATCATCTGATGATGGTAAGTTTTTACGAGCAAACAATGGAGCAGATCCTAGCTACGAAGCTATTGCTCAACCTGACTTAACAAACTTAAGTGCTAGTAATCTTACGTCAGGCACAATTCCAGACGCTAGGTTCCCTGCTACGTTACCAGCAGCAGATGGATCAAACTTAACTAATTTACCAGCAGCAACTTCAACTTCTGGAACGGATGACTTTACTGTTGCAGATGGCAACTTTGTCGTAGGTACTGCTGGACATGGTATTGATTTTTCCGCACAAACCGCAGGGGGTTCGCCATACACTAGCTCTAGTAGTGGTAACAATACAAATCCAGTTGAAGGGGAATTGCTTGACCATTATGAATCTGGTAGATGGACTCCAACTATAGATTATGGTATTACTGCTGGTTCTATGGGTGCATCTGGTATGGGAGATTATACTAAAGTTGGAAACTTAGTCATAATTGGTTTTCAATGGACTAGACATGGTTGGACAGATATGAGTTTATCTAGCGGAGATAGTGCAATAAAAATATCTGGCTTACCTTTTACTCCGAAAGACTCAGGTGCTACTGGTGTAGTAAACATTCCAGCTTTAAACTATACTGGAAGAACATCAAACGGACAAGGTGGAGCAACAGTTTTGATTCCTCCTAATAGTGCTTATATGTTAATCTCTGGATTAAGTGGCACTACTCCACGATTCCATGTTCATGCAATGTTTAGCGTTGCTTATTAAAATTAATTATGGCATTAACTGAATCAACAGAATACGACAAAATAGAAGTCGTTGGCCCTTACAAGGTAGTTTTAATTAGAATAGCTACTGTTGTAAAAAAAGATGATAAAGAGATAGCAAGGTCTTACACAAGAACTTCACTTGAATGTGGTACTATAGATTCTTCAGACAATTTTGTTGATACTGATATATCAGCACAGCCAGCAGAAGTGAAAGCTGTTTGCAATGCTGTATGGACAGACGCAGTAAAAATTTCTTTTAAAAATTATTTAATATCTCTTAAAAGCTAATTAAAAAATACTAGACCTACCCAACTTATCTTGTACCTTTGATCTAAAAGCTGGATCTTTTCTGTATCGAGGATCATTCATTGCCTCTTCTAATTGTGCAGTACTTTCAAATACATCACTTCCTCCAGATGCAGGGCGACCTGATAGTAAGTTAGGTTCTTGACCTACGCTTGCAACATATCTGGAATGCAATCCAGCTACAGTTAATTTAATCTGTTCAATGTTTGGACTATTAATACCAGCAGAGTACGCTGCTTTCTCAGCATCAGTTAAGTTTTGACTAGCCCATTGCTGCATATTGGCAAAGTTTTCTTCGCCATAACTATTACGAATAGCCAGTATATCTTTCTCAGTAGCAGCAGCTTCGTTGCGTAAACCATTTAGATGTGAGTCAACTAAGGATCTAGGAAAGCCAGCTTGCTCTAACTCTTTGTAGTGAGCATCTGTTATCTCTCCTTTCTGTTGCCAGTACTCATTCATAGAAACGTAGTCAACATTACCTTGTTCAAGTAAATTGCCTACTGCTTCTCCATAAATCTCTTGTGCTGTTCCTACTGGTTTTGGAGCAGATTGTTCGCTTTGTGCTTTAAGTTCGTTATAAGCTGCAAGTAAATCTTCTTGCGTTTGGAACTCTCCTCCAATTAGTTCTTGTTCTTTAGGTAAGCTGCCTTCTTTCTGTAGCTCGGCTGCTTCTGCTTCAAGGTTAGCAACTACTTCCTCTTGTACTGGAGGAGTAGCGTCTTGTGTGATTGTAATTGGATCAGGCATAAATTAATTCCTCTTAAAATTTTCTACCATTTCTGGTGTAATAGTTATTTCTTTAGGGCCATTGTCAACTGGTGGCTGGGAGTCCACTTGCATTGACGTTTGGAACTTGGAGGTTTTCTCCATCTGAGGGGATTTCTCCTCCTTCTTGGAATTGAGGGCCATAAGGTGCTCCTTGTTTAGTAAAGTTGTCAGCAAGTTTCCCTGCTGCTGGGCTTTGTATCATCTTACTCATCATCTCCTGTTCTTGCATCTTCTCGTTTGCAGCAGCTAAGTCGTCTGCTTCTTTTTGTAATTGCTCTGGAGTCTTAACTAGGTTAGTCGTATCAATAGAACTACTTGCTGCTAATCTTCTTAATGCTTCTTCCATATTTATATATTGTGTTAAGACCTCTGGGCCTAAAGCATTTCTTGATGCCTCAATAAACTCTAGTAATTTATTTC
>VTLG01006384.1_pt1 | contig 15930 bp, 17 predicted proteins | sample 4694571 | NCBI WGS metagenome assembly VTLG01 (sample SAMN12604809, study PRJNA352737) | marine metagenome | biome: ENVO:00000447; feature: ENVO:00000209|ENVO:00000569|ENVO:01000036; material: ENVO:00002151; isolation source: viral sequences binned using virsorter ...
ACTTTACTATGTCCATGAAAGACAACATCAGTAGCACTACGACGCTTATTTCTATCTGACCTTACACCTTTATTAGATGACAATGTGTGTACATCGGTTTCATAATTTTTACGTTTTTCATCTTTACTATACTTTACATCATCAATTTTTGCTTCCTTAACACTACCAACAGGTTTGCAGTTAGGAACCATCTTCCCACCTTTCTTCTTCATACCATATGCTTTATAACCTTTCCAACATGCTTCATCTACTTTTTGAACTTGAGTAAGTTCTTTGTTTCCATAAGTTACACAAGGATCCTGACCACAACCACAGTTCTTTTTAGTCTCTAATTTAACTTCTTTTGCTTCCTTCACTTTATCAGGTTCTCGGATATCATCAGGAACATTATCCTCACTACCAGAAACATAGTGAGCATGTACTCTTCTTGCTAACATTCTCTTTGCTCTTGCACCAGCATCCATTGCCTTTTTAGGTTTTCTCTCTTCTTTCTTTTTAACTGCTCTCTTTACCATTTTCATAATACCTTCTTCAATAGCAGGTTTATCATGCTTCTTCTTACTACCAATTTTCCTCTTCAAACCAGCATACGCATCACCATAAAGATTATTATCCTGCATTGCTGTTTCCTCTTTCATTTTCTTTTTGGAATCTGTCCTAACATATGTAGGTTTTGCGGCTCCTGTCTTCTGTTGTTGACCAGGATCTGCTGCTTTTTTACGTCTTGATGCAGAGAGTCTTTCTGCCTTAGTCATACTTGCTCTCTTTGCAGATGATACACACTTGGGTGTACCCTCACCTGGTTCATCACTCGCACAAGTTCCACCTGTGACTACATTAACCCATCCCCCTTTACCATCCTTAGACTTAGATCCCTTGAACCACTTACGCAAACTACCTTCTTTTACCTGTTCAGGAGCAGTTTCAGTATCTTTAGTTTTTGCTTGTGACAATGCTTGACTTCTTTTCCTTGCCAACCTCACATTGAGTCTTGCCATCTTTTTTTGAATCTCAAGCTCTTGTGGACTAAGTGGAACACCACCACCTGATGCTTCATTTACACTATCATGGGATCCTTTTAAATCTGTTTTAAATAAATTTTTTGCACGTTTATTAATGGCCTTTTTATCATCAGTGCTTACATAGGGCATTGAAGTTCCCTCCTTTTGAATCTTATTAACTTCTTTATCAATTAATAGTTTTTCTAATTTCTTTTTCTTAGCAATAGCAGATGGTTTGCTTCTTCTTGAAACCTCTTCTTTTCTCAATTCTCTTGCTCTCTCTAAAGCACGTTTGATTGCACTTGATCTAGTAATTTTTTTCCCTCCTGTGTCTTTAGAATTTTTCTTTAAATTATCTGCTTGAGAAATGACCCTTCTATTATCAGAAGCATCTCCTGGATGTATTTTATGCCATCTATCTGAATGTTTCTTTCTATTAGATTGTCCTTGTATATGATCTACATCATGTTGCTTACCAGTTTCTTTTGATTTACTTTGAGCATCTGCTCTCTGTTCTTTCTTTCTTCCTCTTTCAATACTTATTGCTTTTCTTGCAGTTTTTTTATAATCAGGATGAAGATTTCTTTTTCCATGATCTTCCAACTCTTTTTGCTTTATAGATGGTAAATTACCAGATCTCCTTTGAGCTTGACCCTTCAAAGCAGATTTTCTATTAAGTCCATGATGACCACCACCCTTATTTCTAACCACCCATTCATCAGGATTATCTCTTTGCTGACGTGCTTTCTCAGCATCTTCCTTTGATCTTATTGTTCTAGCTTCATCAACTTCTTGATACTTCTTATACTTCTTGTCTGTGCCAGGTTTGTAATGTGGGTTATCACCTTTCTTTTTCATAGACCACATCAACTTAAACATATCAGCAGTCTTTTCCTTCTTGGTTTTACTACCAGGAAGTCCTTTGAATCTACCATCATCTAATGCTCTTTTAAATGCAGCAGCAGTTCCCCCAATCTTTGACTTAGGTTTCCAAGGTTTTGTTTTTTCTTTCTCTGCCTTAGTATGTCCCCATCCTGGTGGAGATACTTCATTCAGATTCATAGTCCTCCTCCATGTGACAAGCTAAACGGTGTTGTTCTTTAAGATAAGCATACTGATTAGCATCCTTTATCCTTTCTTCAATCTCTTCTTTAATCCTTTGAATCAAAGTCATGAATGTTCTCCGATCCCCCTACAGCAAAGGGATTATACTTTGATCTTGCCATTCTATAAGCCTTTTCATGCATTGTCACAATTTCCTCTGCACTCTTTTCAAATACAGGGGTTGTTTCATGACGTGATGAATATGCATCATCTGCATCGGATGATCCATACATATCAAATCTGTCATTAGTTGCTATTGGCATATCATCATGTGGATGTTTCTGGTGAAACCATTCATCATAGTGTATTTCAGGAAGTGTCATAATTAACCCTTGGGATAGCGACCCTGTGATGGATCTTTCGCTCTTGCTGCTGCATTTTCTGCATCAACTTTTGCTTGATGAGCACGAGCCTTTGCTTTGTCAGCAGCACTTTGAGGTTTTCTAGGGTTGTCCTTACTTACGTATGCACCCTTCCCATGCTCTCGTTCAATCTTTTTTTTTACAAAATCGAGTGCAGCGTCTTCTTGGACTCCCCGTCTTGCTCTATGCTCTGCTTCTCTTGCTTTCATAGCATCTAAACCAGGAGCACCCTTCATAGGTGGGTCTTGCTTATCCATCCACCTCTTAGTTCTTTTCTGAATCTTTTCACCTTCACCAGCGTTAACATGTGTAGCCCCTTTCTCTCTTGGTTCTCCTAAGCGAGGACCAGTAGCAACTCTTTCATTTAAAAATTGATTGAATGTTTTCATTAGTCTACGATAAGAGTGTAAAATAGTTCTTCAACATCTTCTTTTTTCATTGAAGCGAAGGTCTGTGCAAGATTTGCTTGTCTCTTAGTCCTTGTGCTGTACTTACCAGGATTTGCATCAACAGTTTTTGCAAATTGTTGAACACTTTGACCAGCGGCCTTAGCCTTACGAGTAAATGCACCAGGTCTCTTCACTGCCTTTTGAATCCAATCATCATCTTCTTTTACTCCAAACTTCTGACCTTTATAGTTTGGTGTATCAATCTTGTCTGCGTTAACCACTGGAGTATCCTTTAAAGTTTTACCTGCTTTTTGAAGTGCCTTAACTTCCTTATTTACTATACCTTCTTTCATTGTAGCATGAGAATGCATTTCACTTACGAGAATTTCTAATTCTTCTACAGGACAATTTTCAACAATATACTGTGCGAACTCAACATCATAATGGGTGACCATATTGTTTTCATCAATGGTGTGCATACCTTTGATACAATTTCCAATTCCAAACTCCTCATGCTTTACTTTTGAAGCACAATCATGCTTCTTTTTCTTACCATAACCTTCACTCATTCCTGCTTTCTTTCTTGCTTTATCTTGCTGAGACTTCATTGCCTGACCAACCTTCTTACCTAAAGGTGACTCATCAGGATTTCCACCCTTACTAATTCTCTTCTTCTCTAAACGAGCAAGAATGTCAGCAATGTCTGCCTCATTTAGATTATGTAGATTATGTAGAATATATTCTACAGAATCCTTTATATAGGCATGTGTTTCACTCTTCTTACCTTCTTTCTCTCTAGTAGATCCCTTGGCATGTTTCCAACGATGACCTGACTTCTGTGCATCTTCTGCTCCCTTATCACGTTGCCACTTAGCATAGTCACGTTCTTTCTTAGCCTGCTTCTTCTTACCATGCATACTGTCATAGGTAGCATCATCAGTACCTTTTCTTGCTCTATCATAAGCAATAACTGCTTTTACCTGATCAGGAGTGTCCTTTTGCTTCTCTTGAAGATCTACTTCTGTCTCCGAAATTACTTCACCACCAATCTGGGCAACTGCTTCACTCATCTTAGGATTGATAACAACCTTATTGTTGACCTTTTTCTCTGTTACTTCCTTCTCCATCTCCACATCAGTCATTGGAGCAACTTCAATTAGATCACTAAGATCATCTCTCCAATCAGAAAATCTTCCTTCCTTTACTTTCTTCTTCTCACCTTTACTTGATCCATATCTATCTTCATGATCCTGATCTCTTGGAATCCAATGAGGACGTTCATAACTTTGACGTTGCTTCATCCTTCTCTGACGAGCTGCTTCCCATCGAGCAGTTTGTGCTGCCAAACTATCTGCTTCAGCGAGTTCTAATTCTTCTTTAGATAACTTCTTAGCAGCACGAGAGATTCCCTTCTCACGTTGCCTTAACTTCATTTCTTCTTTATCATCATCAGCATCTGGTTCATAAGTTGCCTTTTCACTTCTACCTTGATCAAATCTTCTATCAGAAAGATTCTGAGATGCTTTACTTACATAAGATCCAAGAGTCGTCTTTTTGAGTTCAGCCACATATGCTTCCACATAATTATAAGTCTCCTCTTTTTTCATCTTACTACCTTTAGGTGCATCAACTTTCTTTGGTTGAAGAACTTTACCTACAACTTTTTCAGGAGTTTCTATTTTACCATATCCTTCCTCAACTTTTTTCTTCCCTGCTTTTCTTTCTGCTGCTCTCTTCTCATCATTTCTCATATGAGGATTACCTAGACTACCCATAGTATGAGCTCTACCTGGATCATCATCATACCATTGTGCAACTCTTCCAGCAACTTTCTTTGCTTTTCTGATAGGTCTGGTTAGTTTTTTAACTAAACGACTTTCATCAACTGCTTCTAATTCTTCTTTCTTCATTGCTTTCTTAATGGCCTTATCTTTAGAACCAAAGTACTCATCCTTACCACTCTCTACCTTACCATCTCCATCATAATCCTTCGCAGCTTTCTTCTCCTCTTCCATAGTAGGAGCACCCAAAGTTGCTAATTTCTTCGAGGATTTCTCCATTTGATCGTCGAGAACACCTTGCCATCTCTCCACATCATTCTGTTCTTCTTGACGATTCATTAATGCAACCTTATCCAAATATATTCTGGAAAGATCATTCAATGGATTTAATTCAGACATGACTAGCCTAACTCTTCTTTTTCTTATATTTATTTATAAACTGTCTTCCGTAAGAGGAACCAGGAGTCATTGATTGTACGAACTTAAGATAAGCATCTGTACCCACTAATCGTTGATCTGCATTGTTCTGACCTGGTTTTACTGCTTCCATCACATCTTTTACCCATGATTTGAACATATAATTCTCTTTTGTCACACATATAAGGTGATTTGTACCTCTACGAATGATTTCACCTATCAATCCTGTGTTTAAACTCTCTACAATATCACCAATCTTATAAATTAATCCTTGTACATAGTTCTCTCTAAGTCCTTTACTATCATCCCTTGGTGCAATCTCCCATAAATCATAAGATTCTTTTACTTTTTTCTTCTTAGTTCCCATTCCAGTGCGAACAGCATCAAAAACTGCCTGTGTATCCGCATCTTTCAATCCTTTGGGTGTTCCACGTCTAAATGTATCAAAATCATCGTCTTGAACTGCCTTTCTAAGCTTCGATGCAGACATTCCTTCTACTCCTTCTGCATCAGAATCCCTTACACCAGCAGAAATAACCCTAATTTGGTCAAAATCATAGAGTTCTCCGTTGTATTTGACTGCTAAATTCTCAAATTCTGCTTGTCTGTCTGCTCCTACAATAATATTAACACTATCAAATCCATCTTCATCAGCAGTTTTAAGCACATCAAAGATAGATCTCATCTCTGCATCATTAACAATCTCCTCTTCATAGTCAGGGAACATCTTCTTCATATAAGAGATCTTCATGTCAGGATCAAGAGGATTTTTCTTTGGATCCTGTGTTCTAGATGGATAAATCTTGAGTGGCCCACCTGCGGCTGCCTTTCTTGCTGCACTTAATAACTTTTCATGCCCTACTGTAGGTGGATTGAACCGTCCAAATGCTGTTGTTAAAGTCTGTCCTTCACCTTCTTTGCCTTCTTCCTCTGGTTTTTTCTGTAAAGGTGCTCCTGCAAGGTCATCATCCTTACGTCGTTTCAACATTTGTTGAACTGGACCTTGTGATTGTTTCTTTGCGTTGACTGGAAGTTCTGGTGTGCGTCTCTTAGTTTGACCAGGTTCTTCTGCTGCTTTTTGCCTCTTATCGAAAAATTTTAATCTATCTCCTTCTGTTTTTGCAACAAATTCTCCACGACGATCTATCCAACCACCATGGCCGTCGCTCTTGAGTCCTAATTTCCTTGCCTGTTCTTTAGCTTTGGACTCAGTTTCAGTTAAAAATTGGAAAAAACTCTTCATATAACTTACTTATATACTATATTTAGTGTATTATCTTGCTCCAGTTTTTCCTTTAATAAGACATTTTTCTTCAATTATAGTTTTAAAATCCTCTCCAATGGTTCCAAAAAATTGTGGTTGACTGGTAAAACCACCTTTATATCTTAATTCCATATTGAGAAGAACTTTACCGTCCTTCGTTAAATCAAAATATATTTTCGCAGCATTGTTTTCTAAAAGTTCCTCAATCTCATGTTTTTTTACAATTACAAATTTATAAGGTGCAGGATTGGAATCCATCTCAGCTAAACCACAAAGAATAGAATGAATATCTAGTGCTTTACCTTGTTCTAATTCAATTTTTCCTTTATCAGTAAAAAGTCTTTTACCAGAAGTTCCACTACCTATTCCAGTAACAAGAGCAAATCCAAATGTCATATTACCAATATCTTTTGTACCCATTAATCTAGGTAAATCTGTTTTTAAAGTTAGATTAATTAAACTGCGTACAAATAAATCGGCATTCTTGTTCATTACTCCCATGAAATCTTTATAAATGGAATTATCTTTAGACAATTGATTATTAACCCACCCTCTCATGGTTTCATTTTTTCTACTTGCCAGAGAACCCCTGTTTAATGCTTTATCACCATAACCTTGCCATCCTTTTTGACTAGTTAATGGAGGATTTATACCAATCTCCCTCATTTTCATACTACCTTTAGTATCAATATAAGTTCTTGCAAATCCCTCATCTTCTCTCACCTTCTTTGAAGGCCTATAAAGTTGTTTGTTACTTTTACCTTTAAGATCTAATTTAATATATCCCAACTTCACCGCTTGTCTAACCAATCCTGCAAAATAATTTTCTCTTTTCTTTTCTAATTGCCTTTTAACTGTATCAAATATATTGTCTTGCATTATGGTATCAAAAGCCTTATTAATTAAGGTAGGATCTTGATCACTTGTTGTTTTCTTTTTCTTTAGCGAGATTCCAAAATATGCATTCTTCATTCCAATAGGTCTAATGATAATATCAGATGAATTATATGCATCAAAACCATGTGCCGAAATAGCTAAAGGTTCAACCATTTTAGGCCATTTGTCTCCAGTCATATAAACTTTATCCGCAGTAGGATTTTCAACACCATGTGCTTTTTTCATCCATGCTTTTATAGCTTTTGCTGCTGATATACCTCTTATCATGTCACTAACAAGTGCAGTATTCTTGTCAGAATCAGGATCTTTAAATAAATCTAATATTTGTTGTTTATTACCTGGATAAACAACATTTTTTTTAACTTCATCCTCTGCTTCGGGGAAAAAATTGACGATAAGATTTAATACTGCACTAGTCTTTGCTGTTTCTTTAACTGCATTATCAAGTACTTTTTCAGTAAAGCACATTGCTGCGGCACAAAAAACTTCCGATGGTTCTGGCCCTGCCATTTTTCAAAATTTTTAGTTATTTATTGAACCCACCGTGTAACTGTAAGTTCAATACTATTATCCTCCATCTCCCACTCTTCGTCAACCTGAAATCCCATATCTTGTACCACATTATGAACTGTCATACGTGCATACTGTTGATTAACTTTATCCATGAACCTCTCTACAGGAATAGGTTGGTTCCATGTCTCAAGATCTGCGACTAATTCATACTCACCTGTCATTGGATTCATACGGAAACCAATATCAGTGCTTATAGCAAGTTCTGCTTCAACAGTTTCATGACCAATACCATGACTACCAGTTACTTTAAGTTCCTGATCTTCCTTTACATCATACTGAAGTATCTCCAGTGCTTCCTGTAGTTGTGGTTTGTTCCTTAGCTTTGTTTTGATTGTGCTGAAGTGCGACATTGTTAGAGTAAAATTCGGGTTTAAATTGACGAGTTTCTAATTCTCCAAGTTTATTATCTATTTCTCTAGTGAGTTCTACACACTCATTAGATGTTGCTCCCATAACTTCTTCAGTTACTCTACCATCTTGTCTGATAGTAAATTTAAGAGTCTGTTGTCTACTCATAGATCTCCTTCTTTACGGTTTTCGGATTTATGAACATCAAACTCTCCACCAGGATATCTTGCTTTGAGTTTGTCTACATTCATCTCAATGATTTCATCGAATGTAGTATCTAGTGCCATACAGGCCTGTGCCAAATACCAACATATATCTCCTAATTCTCTCTTCATATGAAAGATATTTTCTTCATTATAAGGTTTGCCCTGTAAGATAATCTTCTTTACTACCTCAGTAAACTCACCTGACTCAGCAGTCAAACCAAGTGCCGCAGTTAACAATCTAGGAACATCTGCATCTTGTTCAATATCAAGTTCAGTGATACGAGAAAGTAATGCTGCTAGATCTGTACTAGGAAGACTTGTAACTTCAGTAACAAAATCTAGATACTTATTAGTGTCAACGGTCATTAGAATTTAAAGTCGTTAAATGATTTTTTAGGTTTCTCTTCGGGATTATACTCTTCTTCTTGTCCATTGTCAATCACATCTTGTTGTGCGTTTTGCTCACAATCATACAATCTCATCTTGGCACGATCAATACCCACAATAAATCTTTTGTTAACTGTTGGATCATTGTATCTATTCTTCAATTGCTTGACCATTATTTGATTCAACCCTTCCAACTCTTCTGTAGAAATAAGGGCAAACATAAGGTCAGCAGTAGCAGGGAGTCCAAAAGACTCAGAGGTGTCAGTAAGGTCCACATCACTACTAGCAAAGCCGCTACGAGTAGTTTGAGTGGCAGATACAATCGGAAGGTTCGCCTCAACTGCGAGACCCCGTAATTCTTCTGCGATTGCTTTGATGTACGAGTAGGAGTTGACGTTACTTCCTGCTCTGTATCGGGATGATGCACAGATATTAAGATAGTCTATGAATATTATATCAGGTTTAAATGACTTTTTCAATGCTAGTTCATTTAGGAGACCTTTGAAATGTCCTGAATGAGCAGAAGCAGTAGGATACTCTTTGATGATAAGAGTTCCTTGTGTCTTCTGAGCAAGGTTAGTTACCTTATCATCAAACATTGTCTTAGGCAAATCTGTTATGTCCTGTATATTAACATTAAGTAGGTTAGCATCGATCCTCTCCGCAATCTTTTCCTCTGCCATTTCGAGAGTGATGTAGAGGACGTTTTTCCCTTGGAGGAGGACACTGCTAGCCACATGGCACATAAATAAACTCTTTCCAACCCCTGTGCCAGCAAGAGCAATGTTGAGAGTTTTATTCGGAAGACCTCCTTTCGTAATCTTGTCAAAGTATTCGAGGTCGAACGGTATCTTGTCTTCTTTCCTATGGTACGACTCATATCGTTCTTCGTAGTCTGTTAAGTAATCGTGTCCTACATTAGAATCGAAAGACACAGCCAAAGCATCGCTGAGAATAGTAGGAATAGCATCCCTTCCTTTAGTGTCATCCTTTCCATCTGCTAACTGGATTGATTCCATCAATGCCAAATATATAGCACGATCTCGACACCACTTCTCAGTAGTATCGACTAACCAATTAAATTCAGAAGGAGATTCTTCAAGAGAAGTAATTAAATCACTAATCTCTTTGAAAGAAGAATCATTTATATCTTGACGTTTCTCAGTCTCAATACAAAGAACTTCTCTCGTTGCAGGTTGATTATATTCTTGAACGAAATTTAGAATCTCTTCAAATACAACCTTCTCATTAAAATTCTCAAAGTATTCTGCCTTAAGAAAAGGAACTACTTTGCGAACATACTCCTCATTATATAAAAGGTTTCTAAGAATTAGAAACTCAACCTTCTCCATAACTAAATTCCTTTTGTGCTATCTCATCAAGGGCTTGCATGACATCATCAGTAAAGTAGGTGTCTGGTTCAGAAAGGATCTGTTTTGCGTATATCTTTTTGCCTCCAATCTCATATCTTCCTGCGACATTCTTCCAGAGTCCCCCAATCTCACCCAGTTCCAGTAGACCATAGTAACGGTCAAGACCACGATCATCATAATAGAGACGAATTTCCGCAGTTTTATTCTCCTTACTTAAACGTGATTTATGTGTCTTTGCTTTGATAATGTTTCCAATGACTTCTTTTCCATCCTTCTCTTTCTTCTTGCTAAGATAAATGATTGTACTCGCTGCGTACTTGAGGCCGCTACCTCCTCCCATTTCTTTTGTAGGGACATAAGAACCAATGACATCGTAAGTGTGGTTTGTGACTATAAGTGGAATGTTTGCTTGACCAAGTTTCAAAGTGAGCATTCTAAAAGCACCCTTCACAAGTTGGGATTTGGTCATATCCCTCACCTGTTTATCATCAAGTGCGTCCCTAATCTCTTTCTCGGTGGAAAGCATTCCCAATGAGTCTAACACAAACATACAGGGTTTGCGATCCTCTATGGGCATTTTGATATATTTATCAACTGCCTTAAGTGCCTTGACCCTAAACTCTTCTATGGTCACTACATTAATTACAACAAGTCTATCTAAGTCAATGCCACGGGATTTAAGTAATGGTTTATTAACGGCAGCCTCAGTATCAAAATAGAGACAATACCCATCGGGATTACTATCAAGGAAATTCTTGACAACAGCGAGAGAGAAAAAAGTTTTCCCTGTACTACTTTCACCAGCAATAGCGGTAATCTTGTTGCCAGATACACCACCAAATATAGAACCTGAAACGAGTCCGTTAAAAATGTACGAACCTGTATCCACATATCTTTCAGTTTCTTCAATGTCGGATGCGAGTTGGGTGAAGTCATCTCCTATTTCTTTTACAATGTCTTTCAAAAAATCCATTAAGTGGTTCTCTCCTTTAGTGCTCTGTCCTCTTTTACTCCTTTCAAAAGATGATATAATCTTGCATCACCACCCAAAGAAAGTGCTGATACAATAATAGCCAAATCTTTATCGTTAATAGGTAATTCCATTAGGAAAAAAAGAGTTCTAGGTTTACAGTTTTCTCAACGTTCCACCCAATAGCATCAAGAATGATTTTGAGTGGTTCCAAGAAGGCTTTGTCAAATTGTAGGTCATAGTCTATGTACTTGTCAAGACCAATCTCCACAGGAAAATCCTGAATAAACGAAATAATATTCTCATGAATAATATTAGGTTTTTTCAGGTAACAAAATTTAATTTTTTCGCCATTCTGAATGAGAGAATACTTATTGTCTAACTTATGTTGCTTGACATAATGGTTATACAATAATGCACCACGTATATGTATAGGAGTTCCTTTTGCATAGATTGTAGAATGTGCTTGATACTTGACAACATTAGTGGCTGATCTAGGAAAGGCAATATCTTCTGGAGGAAGTTTCTTAAACTCCTTCCTAGACTTATCAATAAAGTCAATTACCTCTTCTTCAGTTCCATTCATCATGATCTTGAGAGCATTCTTAATCATGGTACGACAAGGTGCGGGTGTGGAGGATTTGACTGCCTCAATACCCATCATCTTCAGTTTGGGTTCTTCATATCGGACACCCTCACTATCCCATACATTAAGGATGTATCGCTTCTTAGCAGTCCATATACCCCTTTCTGCGATGTTCTCCCGCTTCATCTGCATCTTTTGATCATATGCACTCACGTAGTCGGCCAACGCTTGGTAAGAACCCTCAATAAAAGGTTCAAATTCATTTTCACACACCTTATTAAGGAACGTGACAATGCCTTCATTAGTTTTCTCTCTGCCCTCGTATACACGGTCAACCAAAGGGCCCAAGTTAAGATAAATGGAATCAGTATCTGAAGCAATAACATAATCAACATCCTCAGTTTTTAAGATCTTATTGATCTTTTGGTTCATCTTGTTCTCTATCCACCGAATAGATACTTGTCCACTCAGGGTAATGGCTTCAGCATTAGCCAGTTTGTAGTATCGAAAATACTGATTGCCAATAGCACCATAAGCACTGTTAAGAGATATCTTCTTCGCCATTTGGATATTGTTGCATCTGGCAATTTCTTTACTAAGAGAAACAGATGGAGTCTTCTCATAAGCTTGTTTAGCATCTAACATTCTCCTTTTGAATACAACTCGGTCACCATACATCTTATCCATCAACTCTGGTAAGAATCCACGTATATCTTTTCTATACTGTGCTCCATTTGCACATGTAGCATATTCTGGATTAAAGTCTGTTACCTCTTCGTTTAAGATCCTTTCAACGCTCGAGCTGGGATGCTTAGTTTCCCTGATGGTCTCTGGGGAAATGTTATATTGCATAATAAGATGAGGATACAGACTGTTAAGGTCAAAACTGACCACCCAATCATACTTTCCTGGCTTCGGTTCCTTGACATAAGCACCTGCATACTTTTCATTCTTTTGGGATCTATTCTTAGGGGGAATAACAATATTCCTCTTCTTCAAATAGTTGTAGATGATGGTATCCCACATCCGTACCTGATAGAACACATCATTATAGTTAACCTTAGCATCATATGCCATAGTAAGACAAAGTTCTATTAACTTCATCTTATCTTCCAGACGGTCAACAAGTTCCACGTCAATTATATTATACTCAATAAACTTCTGCCAACCCTTTGTATAGAAATCCTTAAACGTATCATACTCCGAGTGATCTAACTTCTTCTGCCCAAGTTCTACTTGAGCAATATAATCCAACCGATAAGATTCTTGTGCCTTATAAGTAAACTTCTTATAAAGATCAATATAATCTAACTGTGTTACACCCCCAACATCAAATACGATATGAGTACGTCCCATTACATGTATCTCACCTTCACTTACAAGGCCCCAAGGTGAGAACCTTTTCATCAACTTCTCACCAAGAACTCTATTTAATCTCTTGCAAATATAAGGTATGTCAAATAACTGTATGTTCCATCCTGTGATCACATCAGGAACATCTTGCATCCAATAGTTTATGAATGATGTAAGCAGTTCATACTCCGTGGGGCAATGATGATAAATTACATCATTCCGAGTATTCTTAAAGGGTTTACTCCCCCAAGTAACGATCTGCTTAGTTGTATAGTCTTGTATTGTGATTGCCAGAATCTCTTCGACGCACGATTCCACATCAGGGAAGCCTTGCTCAGACGTAGTTTCAATATCCAGAGTAACAAGTTTAATCTTAGATATGTCAAACTTGATTTCATCCTCTGGGTATTTCTCTGAAATATATTGATAGATATACCTGTCATTCCCATAGATCTCAAAGTTCTCCACCTCATCATATCTCTTATAGAACTCACGACAATCTCGTACCGTGCCTGGATTAATTGCTTCAACTGATTCTCCATTCAACGTTTTATATTTAGTCTTCTTCTTTGACTTCACAAATAGAGTCGGAAAGAACTCATCACGATGTTCATACCTTCTACCATTTTCAACTCCACGAACCAAGAATTGGTTTCCGATTAGCTGAACGTTGGTGTAGAATTTCATTCTTTAGTAAGATCTAAGTATTTTTCAAGTAAGGTGGGGGTTGGTTCTACAAGAGTAAGAATCTTATCAGAACTCAGCATGAATATATCATCTTTGGTCACTTTAAGCAACCAAGGTTCTAGAACTAATTCATCCTTAATTATAAAAGGATTAATTAATTTACAATCAGGTTCACCAGGAACTGTTGCTGCGACTTCTTCAATCTCACTAATCAGAAGTTGTTGACTCATCAGAGTCACTACCTTTACTATCTTGGCCATTTCCTAGTACATCCTCCAAATACATTTGTTTTAGTTTTTCTTTTGGTTCCACCATTGTTACCACCCAATCAGATGGAACAGGGATATGTGAATCAGCTGAGAGAGGCATCCAAGGAAACATAGAAACCTGAAAAGCAGACTTCTTCTCTGTAGGTTCTTGACCTTCCTTTAGTTTTACTACACATGCCTTATCAAAGAAATATCCAATGACTTTTTTATCTTCGTTTTCTCCTACAATCATTTCTGTAACATCAGCAATGATGTCCTCTCCTGATTTTAAGAGTATCAGTTTAACCGTCATAATTTATATTTACCTCCTTTTATTATAAGAAAAAAAAGAGAGTCTGTCAAGACTCTCTCTTCTTCTCAATTTCCGCATCTACAATGTCTTGCAGTTTCTCAAATTCTCTAACACGTTCAATGTCCATTAGCAATTGAGATAGTTGAGTGACCACTATGGGTTTTTCACTCGAAGCAGCACATCTAACTGCTGCCCTAAGACTACCCTCTGCTTCAAGGAGATGGTCTTGTGTTTGTTGAGATAAAGCCATAATTAAAGATACTCTTTCCGAGCGTGATGTTCTGGTACTATCTTATTTAGTTCCACAGTTAATAATCCATCTTCAAACTTGACGGATCCAACCTTCGTATCATCGGAGACCGTCCAGACTCGTTCAAAGGAACGTTGGGCCAATCCTTTATGGACAAATTCTCCATCAACTTTCGATTCTTCTTTTCTGCCTTCGACAAATAGTTTTCCAAACTCCGTATAGACTTTGAGTTCATCTTTCTTAAACCCCGCAAGTGCGATTTCGAGTTTCGATTCATGATTATTCAACTGTATTAAATTATATGGTGGATAATTTGATTGTGGGAAATCTGAATTAAAGAAACTATTCAGATAATCATCCATCCCTATGCTGTTCTTGGTAATCTTATCGAAAAGATCTGGAAGATTTCCAGCATGGTATCTTGCTAGTGTGTTCATGGTTCTCCTTTAAAAGCGAGTGTGAATTGTGTACCCGAAGCGTACACTACTAATTATACACGCAAGCATTAAAAAGAGGGGTGTGAAACCCCTCCAAATTCTATTCGGTTTTCTTTAATCTAATACTAATCTACATTCACTGATACAACTTTTGTCATCTATTGCACAGTCAGTGATACACTCAAAGTATTCCGCTACTTGATCTGTATCATTGGTCTCTTCATATGAAGGCCATGCTTTGAGATTATTATACGAGATTAAATTGTGCATTTTCCCTCCAGTGTACTTTTAATAACATCCATAACCAATTTAGTTTCGGATCATTTGTTTTCATTCTAACACAAAACTATTTATATGTAAAGCACTTTTTTCCCAGACTTTCGTAAAGTTAAGTATCTTCTGCTGGTTTAACTTTCTTACCTATATTATACTTTTGTTCTAATATCCATTCACCTTTATCTTTGAAAGCAAGAACCTTAATTTGATTGAGAGGTGCAATATCTACTACTGCTTCAGCTTTCACTACAGATATGAGGCCCCAATCAGAAAGAAGACGGGTGATACGATTCCTACGTTGCACATCATTAGGAGTGAGGTTGGCATGTTTACCATCAAGAGCAAACAATTCCTTGAAGTGAACTATGTAATACTTACCTTGTTTGTGTAATATATGACAACTTTGATATAATTTCTTTTCCTTTCTTGATGCTACACCAATTCTGGTAAGAGTTTCCCTAACCTTTAAAAAATCATCAGGTTCATTGAGAAGCACCTCTACCATTTGATCTTGCGACCATTGTACAGTGGGCTCAGTGGTAGTCATTTCGATCCTCCAGTTTCAAGTCGTTGTTTAATGTAATTAATTTGTTCAGGGGTTAATATCTTGAGGGCATTAGATGCCTTTTCATTACTATAACCATAGTATTGTTTAATGATTTCAAGGTCTGTGACTTTATCCTTACGGAGCCAGGGACTGAATCTCTT
>VTLG01009917.1_pt1 | contig 15927 bp, 18 predicted proteins | sample 4694571 | NCBI WGS metagenome assembly VTLG01 (sample SAMN12604809, study PRJNA352737) | marine metagenome | biome: ENVO:00000447; feature: ENVO:00000209|ENVO:00000569|ENVO:01000036; material: ENVO:00002151; isolation source: viral sequences binned using virsorter ...
GGTACTGTATCTTTTGTTAGTGCTCCTGGTAATGGTACAGAAATACAAGTAAGACATATTGGTTTTGCTGGTGCAACTAGTGGTGGTGGAAGTGGTGGAGTAACTGGATTTTATGGAAGAACAGGTAATGTTTCTTTAGATGCTGGAGATGATATTGATATTCATTCTGCTGATGTAGGAGCAGGTGGTGTTAATGTTTCTGGTATTGTAACTGCTACAGAATTTGTTGGATCTGGAGTAAACTTAACAGGTGTGAGTGGTTTTGCAACTGCTTTAAGTATAGATCAGAATAGTCCATTAAATAAAATTTTTAAAACTCCTGATAGTCTATATGTTGCACCAACACAAAGCGTAACAGTTGAATCTGATGACATCTCAAATAAAGTTGCATTTATGCGAGAGAGTAAAGTTCATGTTGCTATTGCTGGTACATTTCATGTAAAGGCTGGAACAAGTTTTAGACCTAATATACTTGGAATTTCTACAGCAATTACTACAAGAACAAATCTTTATTCTGGAGATGATATTGATATCCATTCTGCTAATGTGGGAGCAGGTGGTATTAATGTAACTGGCATTTCTACATTTAGTGATAATTTAGAAATTTATCATAATACTAGTGATAACCACTCTTATATAAGAGAAGGTGGTACAGGTAATTTAAGAATACAGGGTGCTCACATACACTTTGAAAGTCATGCAGGTGATGAAACATTTGCAAAGTTCACTGATGATGGAGCTGTACAACTCTTCTATAATGATACTGAGAAAATTGCCACTACTCATACGGGCGCAGTTGTAACTGGGATATTAACTGCAAGTCAGATTGCACTATCAGATAATAAGAAAGCTACGTTTGGTAATGATAATGATTTAGAAATATATTCTGATAATAATCATTCATACCTAAAAGAGAATGGACCTGGTGCATTAAAACTTGTAGGTAATGATGTCCGCATAGAAAATACTTCAAACAGAAACGTATTCAAAGCGATTGGAACATCTTGTGAGTTGTTTTTTGATAATGGTGCTGCTACTGATAGGAAATTATACACTACAAATCATGGAGTTAATGTTGGTTCTGCTATTAGCATGTATGCTTCTAGTGGTATTGTAAGTGCTACGAAATACTATGGTGATGGTTCAGAATTAACTGGAATTTCTGCTGGTGGATGGACTGTACATTCTACTACTTCAGCTAGTGGTAATTCAGAAGTAAACCTAACTTCTGGATTAAGTGATTCTACTCAAACAATTGAAATACTTGCTTATAGACTTAGGGCTGGTAATGGATCTGGAACATTACATCAAGTTCAAATTGGTACTACAAGTGCATGGGCTGGTACTTATAATGATGCACAAAGGTATTGGGTTAATGTTGGATCACAAGAAACTAGTAGAGGGCATGATCAAAATCAATTCTCAGCATGGCATGGACTGACTAACCCCTTTGCGGATACCAATATTGAGTTTAGTGGGAGATTTACTCTTAATAGAATCTCTACTGGAAATTATATAATGGAGTCTCAATGTATAGCAGATAGAGCTGACAATAATAATCAATATCAAATACTTAATTCTGGTAGAGTTGAATTGGGTGCTGCTCTTGGGAGAATAAGAATATTTACTGCTGATAGTACAAACTTCAGTGCTGGTACTGTAGTGATTAGAAGTATGTGATGAATCACCTTATTTAAATATGATAAATAAGATAAGAAAAGGAATTATAGTAGAAATCCATGTCTGAGATTAGAGTAAACGACATAATCGGTGAAGACGGTTCGAGTTCCGTTGGGTTTTCGAAAGGCATTAACATTTCTTCAGGTGTTGTAACTGCTACGACATTTAAGGGTGCTTTTGATGGAGATGGGTCAAGTTTAACTGGAGTTGCATCTACTGATAATATTATTACTGGTACAGCAGCAACATTTACGTCTGGTATTGATGTTGTAGGTGCTGCTGTTACAATTCATAATAAAGGTATAGATGTTGCGGGTATTATAACTTCTACAGGTGGTTTTAGTGGTAACGCTACATCTGCTACTAATGCATCAGGATTAACTGGTACACCAAGTATTGTTGTTCAAGATATAACTGCAGAGATGGTTTCCATTGCGGGAACAATGCAGTATGAAGATGTAGTTAGTGTAGATTCTGTTGGTATTGTAACAGCACGGGACGGAATAAGGATTGGAACTGGTGGAACAGTTGGACCATCTGCATCTGGTATTGTAACTTATTATGGAGATGGATCTAATTTAACTGGAGTTGTTTCTGGAACAGAGTTAAAACAAGCAGGAACTTCAGTTGGAACAGCTGTAACACAAATTAATTTTGCATCAGGAGCAACACTTACTACGGCTTCTCTTGGTATTTCAACGGTTACTATTGCTGCTGGTGGCATTACTACTGCATCATATACTGTAACGAATGGAAATACTGCAACATTAAATTTAGATTCGGCACAAGATCATCTTGTTACAACAACTGGTACTACAACAATTAATTGTTCTGGTGGAACAACAGGAGATTCTCATATAATAAGAGTTCTTAATAGTGGATCTTCGACGGTAGGGTTTAGTACATATTTCTTATGGCCTTCTGGAATAACACCAGCTTTACCTACAGTAACACAAGCAATAAGTTTAGTTTCTTTTACAGTTAATAGGCAAGGAACGGCAGGAATAGGAACCCAGTTACTAGCTGGTGTGTCACTAAACTATAGTTGAGGATAAAAAATAAAAATGGCAAGAGTTCCTCAGGTAGTCACAGAAGATAGGGCATCCGGTGCTCCTATAATTAATAATAGTTTAAAATTTTGGAATGGTAATTATTTAAAAAGATCACAGGGTTCACCTACTAGTGATAAAAAGTGGACGTTTAGTGCATGGGTTAAACGTACTGTGATTAGTGGTAATTATATGTCGATATTTAGTGCAGGAAATCAGTCATATAATGATGGATTGTTTTTTGATGGTAGTGATTATTTATCTTGTAGTTGGGATTATGATAATAGTGGTGTAGAAATTAAATCTAGGCATACATTAAGAGATACTTTCGGATGGTATCATGTAATGTTATCAGTAGATTCTACTCAAGCATCTGCGGATAATAGAGTTAAGATGTTTATTAATGGGATGCATGTTAATACCCATAATGGTAGTGCTACTCAGAATGATAATAGTGCAATTAATCAAAATGGTATTGATTGTTGGATAGGTAGATGGGGTGGATCATCACTTCCACTTGAGGGGTCTATGAGTCAGGTTCATTTTATAGATGGGCAACAACTTGGACCAAATAATTTTGGATTTAGGGATCCATTAACTGGAATATGGAGACCAAGAGCTAAAGTTAGAGGAGGTTGGCCAAATGATGGGACGACTTGGAGTGATCATGTAACCTTTAAGCGTTATGCTGGTAAGTATGATCCAGATAATACTGACTTTCATTCAGCCCAAAGTGGTAATCCAGCAACAGAAGCATTTAATGGAACATTTTCTAATGGTGATTGGGCAAATATATTTGCTACTGGTGGTAACCAGACTGTTGAAGTTATCTTCACACCACCTAAACCGATACCTAGACCAAAGAGTTTAAGAATTTGGGGTCATACTGGTACTGATGCATGGGAAGTTAAGGTATATGTGAATGGTATTGAAGTCCAAGATATGCTTGAAAAGTCTGGATCTGCTGGTGCTGATACTTGGGTTGATTGTTCCGAAAGATTGGATCAATTAATAAAAGAAGATATTACTGAAATTAAGACGGTTCGTTATTGTGATGCTAGTGGTTGGGGTGCGCCAATTGGTGGTATTGAAATGGATGGTATTGTTATGGTAGATGGGCAGACGACGAGTGCTGCTTATGGAAATAATGGATTCTATTTACCTTTTGATGGAGTTAATAGTGCATGGAAGGATCAATCTGGTAATAATAATCATTTTACAATACATGGTATAGGTTTAGATACTATTGAGAATGCAACAGGAGCATTTCCAATTTATGAAACAAATTCTGCTGGAAATGTTGCATTAGGAAGAATAAGAGAAGATCCCCTTAAAGCACATATTAGGATGGCTTGTCCTTTTATTAGTGATAGTTGGGAGGATTTGAGTTTTGAATTTGGTAGTAGCACTAAAAAGACACTTACTAATGTTGGATCTATAGGATTTGCTTATCCAGCAACTGAATCTTCTGGTAATTTTTATGGTAATGTAAGAGCACTTCATCTTAGTAATTCTAGTTCTCAGCGGGTTGAGATTTCTGATGCAGCTGAGTTTAGATGTCCTGGTGATTTTTGTATAGAGATGTGGATATATCCAACAAATTCTAGTGCTGCTGATGGTAGTCTTTTTGTTCAAGAATCTGGTGGTAATTATGCGGCATTTAATTTTGACCCATCAAATCAATTTAATATTTATTTTAATAGTGGTAGTGCAAGTTGGACACCTGGGATTACTAGGGTAAACAATGGTGCATGGAATCATGTTGCACTGACAAGAAGTGGATCTACAGTGAGGCTCTTTGTTAATGGGCAATTAGAATCATCTACTAGTTATTCAGGAGATTTTGGTTATAATTCCCCCAGTCTTAATAGGATAGGTGGTGGTGCAAGTAGTTCTGTAAATTCTTTGATACAGGATTATAGATTTTATAATGGCGCAGCAAAATATACAGAAGAGTTTATACCTGCATCTACAAAACCTGATTTGATAAAAGATAGTCCTTCTGGAGCACCATATAAAGCTTTATTAAGAGATATTAATAAGGATGTACTTGGGTATGGATCATTATCTATTCCTGATCTTGATTCATATGTATCATTTCCTACTAATAATTTTGGTGCTAATAACCTTACTATAGAATGTTGGATATACCCACATTCAGCCTCTAATACTAGAAATACTATAAGCGGTAATCATTGGGCTCTTTACTATGGTCAGAGTGTTGGTTGTCAACTTTATTGGAGAGGACCTGCTACTGGATATGTTACAGCCTTTTTTAGTACTAATGATTCTAGTTATGATATATTAAATAATTTTAACACACCAGCGGGTACTGTTCCAATGGGACAATGGAGTCATGTAGCTCTTTGTAGGACTGGTAATACATGGACATGGTATGTTAATGGTGTACAAGAAGCACAAACATCTGCTAGTGGTACTGTAAATGCTGGTACTACTGCACAGCATATTGCTGAGTATAGCCCAAGTAAGTCTAATTATGGATATGGTGGTTCTATATCCAATCTTCGTGTTGTTAATGGAACTTGTGTTTATAGTGGTGCATTTAAACCACCTGATGGTCCATTAACAACCACAGGCGGACAATATCCATCAACATCAAATGTTAATGTTTCTATACCTTCTGGTCATACTAAGTTATTAGCAGCTCAGAGTTCAACAGATCCTCAATGGGATTCTGCTGCTACTAAATCAGTTTCAGGACCAACTATTACAAATAATAATGACGTAGAAGCAAGTACAGATAATCCTTATGGTAATGCTACTACTGGGAGTTGTTATTTTGATGCTGTTACTACCAGTTTAACTTTTAATTTTGCTGCTGGTTCTCCCACTCCAAATCTTGGTTTGCGTGATTATACTGTTGAATTTTGGATGAAGGGAGCAACAAATGCTACATCTTGTTGGGCAGCAATGCTTACTATTGGTGGTGGACATAGCACTGCTGGTTCATTAATAATATATGGACCAAAGACAACACATGGTGGAGGTATGGTTGGGGTTATTATCAATCAGGTAAATCCATCATTACAGAGTGAAACACAGATTGTTAATAATGGTTGGCATCATATAGCATTATGTCGTAGTGGACATAGTACTAGATTATATGTTGATGGAGTTATGGAATCTAATAGAAATGAAGTCAGTGGATCAGTAGTAGATATTAGTCAGTCTAGTTTAACACTTGGAACCGAATCTAATTGTAATACTTATTTTCAAGGATGGATTTCTGACGTTCGTATTGTAAATGGACATGCGGTTTATCTAGATGATTTTACACCACCAACAGAACCTCTTCCTGTTATTGGTGGCCAAGTTGTACAATGTTGTACAAGTAGAACAGATCCAACTGCATCAGGAAATTTATATCCATTATCTGAATCGTGGATGCGTTCAAGTGCAAGTCATCTTCATCCTTTTATAAAGTCTGATCAGCAATTTAGGCAAGCGCCTGGTAATTATGCATTATTAGATCATAAAGGTTCTGACGTTTTGGGAACCTCACCGGGTACTTATACTATGACAAATGCAGGAAGGTCATGGTTGGGTACAGGTAATAATGATGATACTGCTATGAATTGGAGTGCAGGTAGGACTGGTAAATGGTATTTTGAAGTTAGATTAGATAATGATGCTCTGAATTTTACTGCTGGATGGACTACAAGGAAAGAAATAGAAAAAGGTGGAGATTATGCTGCACTTGCTTATTATAGGTGTATAGGTGTGAGAGAAGCAGGTAGTGAAGCAGTGGTTCATGATTTTGGTGACAGTTCAAATGCTAATAATATTCTTGCAGGTTTTCCAATTGGCCAAGGTGATGTTTTAGGTTTTGGTTTAGTGTTAGGAAAATGGGATGGACGGGAAGAAGGTAATACTTCCGCTAACGATGCTCAACATAGAGTTAATATCTATGTTAATGGTATGTACCAAGCAACTGCAAAGTGTGGTGATACTGAAGGAGAACATTGGTGTCCAATAATTGGAGATAGTAGTGCTGGTGATGCAAAAATGACCATAAACACAGGTCAGCAACCTTGGGCATTCCCACCACCAGAAGGATACAGTGGATTAATTTATGATGGTAATGCAATGGCAGGTGGTAAATTTAATTCTAGAGATTATGTTGGTGCTGTGATGTATACAGGTAGTGGTAGTTTGGTGAGGAATGTTAATGTTGGATTTAGACCCGACCTTATTTGGACAAAATCCACTACTTCTGCTGTTCATCATGCCATTTATAATTCAGTAAGTGGTCCATTGATGAGTTTAAGTACAAGTAGAATTGATGTTGCAGAAAGAATAGAAAATGATGGAATAGAATATTTTAAAAAGTATGGGTGGAGTACTAATGGTGCAGGATGGTTCCATACTAATGATGATGGTAATGATTTTGTAGCTTGGTGTTGGAGAGCAGGTGGAAGAGCATGTCCTGTAAGTGGTGGAGTATGTGATTTTACTGATGGTGGTACATTAAGGATGACTTCTACTGGTCTTCCTTTAGGTTCATCTACAAGAACAGTTGAGTTTTGGGCAATGATTCAGTCGGGTAATAATGCTTGGCAAAATATATTCTCATATGGAAATGGTGTTTCTGGACAATGTTTTGGACTGAATGTATCAAGAACTGACAATGGTGGCGGTGGAACCTTTGCATTTACTGGATATAGTAGTGGTGACTGGGCTATTGGACATAGTGTAGATCCTTATCTTAATGAGTGGCATCATTATTGTTTGACTTATGATGGTACTCAATTAGAATTTTATATTGATGGTACTTCAATAGGTACACAGACTAAATCTCTTAATACTACTGGATCTACTTTCCCTATTGGTGGTTCAGAGCATAGTGGTTTTGGTGAGAACTTTAAAGGATATATTTCTAATTTCCGTATAAGTGATAATGAACGTTATACAAGTAACTTTACACCTTCAATAACTCCACTTACAACTGATGGTAATACAAAGTTGTTATGTTGCCAATCAGATACTGATGTAACAGATGCTGCTACTAAACCAGGAACTATAACAAAATATAGTAATGTTTATCCTAGTGATTATAATGGACCATTTAGTAAATTCTGTATTGATGATACACCTTATGCATCTATGAGTGCTGCTGGATTAACTGATGGTACAATTCCTCTTACACAATTAACCGTAAGTCAGAAAGCTGGGTTTAGTATTATTGAATATAAGGGTGATGGTTCAAATGCTAATAAGACTGTTGCACATGGACTTGGGAAAAAGCCTGAGTTTATTATGGTGAAGGCTAAGACAGAAACAAGTAGGCATTGGTTAATATGGAGTCATAACATTGGTGATGATGAGGCTCTAATATTTGATGCATCTTTGCAAGCTGGTAGTAGATTCGGTCCTTCTGCACCAGATGAGAATCATTTTGGTGTTTATGGTGGTCAAGGCAATAGAGCAACACAGACGTTTACTGCATGGTGTTGGACTAGCATTGAAGGGTTCTCTAAGTTTGGTCAATATAAGAGTGCATTTACTGGTACATCTCATCGTGATGGTGTAATGGTTGAAACAGGATTTAAACCTGCAATTGTCATGATTAAATGTATAGCAAATTCTAATCAAGAATGGGTTATTTTTGATAATGTTAGGGGTGGTGATGGAGAACCAAATGCTAACGATTCATACCGTAATTCAATTGATGGTTGTTTATACATGGAAGGATCTAGTGATCAGATAGGACCAGGTAGTACTAGGGAAATTGATTTCTATTCGAATGGATTTAGAGCTAGAAACAGTGGAGGACCACTAAATGGTACTATAGATAGAACTTATATGTACATGGCATGGGGATCAGAAGCAGCAGCTGCGATGTTTGGTGTTCAAGCAACAGCTAGATAGGTTGACACCTAGGTAGAAATCCTTTATAATATTCACATCTTCAACATCCTTGCAACTTTGGGATTGAAGATACTTCTCTGTGGTGGGAGAAGTGTGTTGATGGTATAACGGGGAGGAGAAATCCTCCCTTTCTACTTTTATAAATTACTTTATAACTGCTTGTAATTATATGAATTTTGCGGTTTTTTCCAAAGAAGATTGCCCATACTGTGATAAAATAAAGCAGGTATTTGAATTGACAAAATGTAAGTATGTGGTGTATACTTTAGGAAAGCATTTTGATAAGGAGGCATTTTATGGTGAGTTTGGTGAAGGGTCTACGTTTCCACAGGTTATATGTGATGGTAAGAAATTAGGAGGGTCTGTTGGAACTATTGAATTCCTCAAAGAACAAAAAATTATCTAAATCAAACCTAAATAAAGCCGACGATCATTTTAATCGTGGTTTAGAATTTATTCTTAGTGGAGGTAAGAAAAAAAAGAGTTCAAATAAATTTCAAATTAAATTTTTCGGAGGAAAGACTATGGAAGTAACTGATTTAGTGTTTAGTACACTAATAACGGTAATGTTCTTTCTAGTCGGAATTATAGGAGGTTGGAATTTACGGGAATATCTGATAAACTATCAAGATACTCCAAGATTACATCCAGAATTTTTTGATCAGCATGGAAATGTTGTTCCAGATGAAGTCGTTTCAGTTCGTTTTGAAGAAGGACTTTTTGATGATTCAGAAGATGATGATGAAAAGACTTATTAAGTACAATTTTATTGAATATTATGCCTACAACTAAAGAACTTTATATTGATAAAGCTAATAGAAAACCAATTCCAGATCTACCATCAAATGCATTTGTATTTGAGATTTTTGATTTAATTACTAAAGAAAGATCAAAATCTAGAAGAGTAGAAGCTTTAAGGAAGTTTGAACATCCTTCATTAAAAGCACTTTTTATTTGGAATTTTGATGAGACTGTTATTTCTGCTCTTCCACCTGGAGATGTTCCTTATGCAAGTGTTGGAGAACAGGATGCCTATAGTGGAACGGTAAGTGGAACAGTAACTGATGCTGTTAAGAAGATGGAAGAACTTAAATCTAATTCTTTAGGATCTCAAGATCAAGGTCAATCTTCTATTCGTAGAGAGTTTAAAAAGTTTTATAACTTTATTAAGGGTGGTAATGATGGATTGAGTAATCTTCGTAGAGAAACAATTTTTATTAATATTGTTCAAGGTTTGCACCCACGAGAAGCAGAAATATTATGCCTTGTAAAGGATAAAAAGTTAGAGGAAAAATATAAAGCTATTACTAAGGAAATCATTAGTCAGGCATATCCTGATATTAAGTGGGGTGGACGTTCATGAGTACTGAAGTAAAGGAAGAAACGAAAGAAGTTAAGGAAGAAAAACAAGAGGATAAGTTTGATCCTTCTGAATATTCTTGTGAGATTATCTTAGAGAAAACTACTGCAGATAAGGCAAATGATAGGAAACTCCCTTCAGATGCCTTTAATGTTTATTATACTGTGGATGGGGAGGATCGTTTAGATGTAACTCGTTCAGGTAAGAAGGTAAATATTTTTGATATGTACTATGATAGGTATGGTAATGTAAAGAAGATTGATTATGGCCATGGAACAGTTAATCCTAGCCAATGGGGGTATAAAAAACCCGAAAAGAAAAAGAAAAGAAAATGAATTCCAATAGGAGAAAACAATGTCACAACACGATCAAATTGTAGAAGCTTTTGAAACATATGTTGCAGAATCAGAATCCTTTGAGGAGAGGGGTGTTAAAGCAGCAGCTACTAGAGCGCGTAAAGCTCTTGGTGAGTTAGGTAAACTTGCTAAGTCAAGACGTGCTGAAATTCAGGAGAAGAAGAATAGTCAATGAATAATGAAGGTGAAAATGTTGGAGTAGGATCTACATCTATAGATCCTAAAGATTTAAAAGTTAATCTTGATCCTGAAACACTTAGAAAAGTTATGAAGGATTATAAAAAACTTAGAAGGTATATGAAGTCTCCTTTATATCAAATAAAGAAGATGGATGGTAAAGAAAAAGTTATTTCAAAGTTAATGGAAGAACTCGAAGGTATCTAGGTATACCAAAACCGAACTTTTTTTCCCATATATTCGGGAAAAAAACTCCGGTATTTTTTTGATTCCTTAAGATTTTTGAAATTGTATCGTATGTTACAGTTTTGCTTGACTATATAGTATACTGTGTGTTATAATGCACATATCGTTCATCTCCTTTGGGAGACGCAAGTAAGCCGACTCGGAACGGATTATCGTTCATCCCCTTTTAGGGGACGCAAAAGCCGACTAAAGGAACGGATTAAAAACCCAACTACTTTAGGAGTAAATCCAATGGCAAAAGTTACATACCGTGGTATCAAATATGATACCGACAAGCGCAACAAGCAGACATGCGCTAAGTCAGAAATGACTTATCGTGGTGTTAAGTTTCAAAAGGAACTTTGCAACGCTTGATTGAAAACTTGCAGATGCGTTAAGAGGGGCTATTGACAGTCCCTCTTTTTTTATGTAAAATAGTTAAAAGAACATTTTTTCATGGAAAGAGATAAACTAAAATTAATAGTTCGTAATATGGAATTATTATTGGATGCTCTTAAGGCAGAAGTATATTCTGATGTTGATTCTTATAAGAATTCAAAGGCATTCTCTGCTCCAGAACCAAATTATGATGAAATGTATGACGACGATGATGGTTATCCCGATTAAACTATGAATGTACAACTTGTTAGTATTACACCTGATGCGGAAAAGACTATGGCATACATTGCCAGAGTTTCTAATCCCTCTAATCAGGATAATGAGAAGTATGCAGGACTATTGAAGTACTGTATTAAACATAATCATTGGAGTGTGTTTGAACAATCTTCAATGACTCTTGAGATAGAAACTACTCGTGCTATTGCTGCACAGATATTAAGACATAGATCATTTACATTCCAAGAGTTTTCTCAAAGGTATGCTGCTAGTACTGCTCTAGGTGATATAGAATTACCAGAACTACGTAGACAGGATACAAAGAACCGTCAGAATTCTACTGATGATTTGGATCCTGAAATGGTAGAGACACTTAATAGACAAATGATTACTTTGTTTAGTTCTGCTAAATCTTTATATCATCAAATGTTAGAAGATGGTGTTGCAAAAGAATGTGCTAGAATGGTATTGCCTTTATGTACCCCTACTAGAATCTATATGACTGGTTCTTGTCGTTCTTGGGCTCATTATATCAATCTAAGATCTGCACATGGAACTCAGAAAGAACATATGGAAATTGCAGAAGCATGTAAAAAAGTGTTTATAGAACAGTTTCCATCAGTCTCGGAAGCCCTTGATTGGATAGGGTGAGTGTCCGAGTGGTTAAAGGAAATGGACTGTAAATCCATTGGCCCTGCCTACGTTGGTTCGAATCCAACCTCACCCATAAATACCTTTATAATCTTTTATATTAATATGCCTACATATCCTGTTATTAATTTGAAAACCAAAGAAAAGAAAGAACTTTATCTAACCATGAAGGAATATGATGAATGGAAGGATGCTAATCCTGATTGGGATAAAGACTGGTCAGCAGGGGTTGCTGGAGTTGGAGAAGTTGGAGATTGGCAACAGAAGCTTAAAAAATCTAAACCTGGATGGAATGATGTGCTTGCGAGAGCAGCTCAACAACCAGGCGCTACTGTAAAACCAATCGATTAATCTTATGCCAAGAAAGAAGAAAACAGAGCAACCAATAGGTGTCGGTTTAACGGCAAAGCAGATGAAGAGAAAAAAGCCAATTAATTCAGATTTCTTAGTTGATATTGAACCATTGACTGAGAATCAAAAGAGATTATTTGATTCTTATGCATCGGGTAAGCATTTAGTTGCTTATGGATGTGCGGGAACGGGTAAGACTTTTATTACTCTTTATAATGCTTTGGGTGAGGTTTTAGATACTAGTACACCTTATGATAAAATTTATCTTGTAAGATCTCTAGTATCTACTAGGGAAATTGGATTTCTTCCTGGTGATCATGAAGATAAATCATTTCTTTATCAGATTCCGTATAAGAATATGGTAAAGTATATGTTCTCAATGCCTTCTGATGCAGATTTTGAGATGCTTTATGGTAATCTTAAAACTCAAGAAACTATAGGGTTTTGGTCTACTTCTTTTCTTCGTGGTACTACTTTCGATAATGCAATTATTATTGTAGATGAATTTCAAAACTTGAATTTTCACGAACTTGATAGTATAATAACCAGAGTTGGTGAAAATACAAAGATTATGTTCTGTGGCGATGCTACTCAAACTGATTTAGTAAAAACCAATGAAAAAAATGGCATTGTAGATTTCATGAGAATTCTTAGGGCAATGCCATCCTTTGATGTTATTGAATTTGGTTTAGACGATATTGTTCGTTCTGGACTTGTCAAGGAATATCTATTTGCAAAAATGGAAACAGGAGGAGATCAGTAATTAATGTTTAATCATGTTGAATGTGAACTCCCTAAACTTGATAGGGAGACTATTGATGGAGTTCGTTATTATTCTGTTCCTGATGAAGAGGAGCTTCTTAAACTAGTTTCTATTACTTCAGTAACTAGTCATTTTAATAAGGAAATCTTCGTTAATTGGAGAAAGAAGGTAGGTAATGAGACAGCAGATAAGATCACGAAGGCTGCAACCAAACGTGGTACTGATATGCATACTCTTACAGAACATTATCTGAATAATGATGATCTTCCAGATGTTCCTCCTATTTCTGAATTTTTGTTTAAGGTTGCTAAATCTAAACTAAACCTTATAAATAGTATTTACACTCTAGAAGGATCACTATATAGTAAGCAACTTGGTATTGCAGGAACCGTTGATTGTATTGCAGAATATGACGGCGAATTATCTATAATCGATTTTAAGACTTCTAAAAAACCAAAACCACGAGAGTGGGTAGAACATTATTTTGTTCAAGCAATGGCATATGGGTGTATGCTGTATGAATTAACAGGAATTTCTGTTAAAAAACTTGTAATTATTATGGCTTGTGAAAATGGAGAATGTGTCGTCTATGAAGAGTATGACAAAGCAAAGTACATCAAACTCCTCACGGAGTACATTAGAAAATTTGTTGGAGATAAATTGGAACTCTATGGAACCAGCTAAAGAATTGGAGCAAGCTATTGAGAGTAAGTTTTTAACCCCTCAAAAGTTTGCTATTGAAATTGAAAAAATTGTAGCAGAAGAAAGTATTAATTATATTGATGCTATTGTTCATTATTGTGATTCTAACAGTCTTGAAGTAGATTCGGTAACGAAACTTATTTCAAAACCTTTGAAAGAGAAATTGAAATGGGATGCTACACGTCTTAATTTCATGAAACCTACTTCACGAGCAAAGTTACCTTTGTAAAATATGGAGAATCTTTTATCATGTAATAAGTTGAAGAGTGGTTGCCCTGTGATGGTAACTGATATTCCTAAACAGATTATAAAGGAACTTGATGTTTGGGTAAAGGAAAGTAGAAAGTTTAAGGATAGCCCATTAGCAGATCTGAAAGCCCATGAGAATGTAGGGTATCTTGCTCTGGATGGAAAGGCACATAATTCTTATCAGTGTTCTATCTCTTCTCATTTAATTGACCAATCTTTTTGGTTGGCATGGGTATTGAGATTGACTGCAAAGTATTGGGGAATGGGAAAATCACATCGTGCATTTTCTTTGAGAAAATGGGATGGTCACTTTGATGGGTATGATATTTGGACTAACTTTGCATATAAGGGAGATGATAATCCTACACATAATCATGCAGGATTTCTTTCGGGTGTGATATACTATAAGAATCATACACACCCTACTATTTTTGATCAATATAATTGTGCGTATAAGGGTAAGGATGGAACAATGATTCTGTTCCCCTCTCAAGTTTTACATCATGTAGAACCCCAAACAGTTAATAAAGAGCGAATAACTTTAGCTTTTAATATTATTGAAGGAAATGCCAACTAAATCCGAATTAATGCACTATCGTTTACAAGCGATGTTGCGTGAACATAATTTTCCCGAACTTGAATACTTAGGAGTAAAACCTGATAGTATTGGTGTGAATCAACATTGGTATCGTATTGGAGAGGCAGAAGTGCCTGTTGATGCGATAACTGAACTAGATAATGTGGAAGAGCTCGATGAAAGTGACACCGTTTGAAACCTATCAAACATATCTCTCTATGAAGAGTCATTTTACTAACCGTAAATATGACTTTTTTAAATATGGAGGTAAATCTCGTGCTACTATGAGTTCTTTCAATAAGAGAAAGGATAAGTATTGGTTCGAGAAGACATCTAGAAAGTATTCTGATGAAGAAGTGCTAAACTTTCTTTTAGCAAATTTTGTAAATGCTGACACCCCACAAAACTTATGGATAGGAGAGATAATCAACTCTGGCGAAAGAACTTACGCAGAGTGGATGAGACGCAAACAGAGTATGACTTATATTTTCAAGGAGCAGTCCGAGAAATTACTCTCAGAGACCGACTTAGAAAAGCTGTTCAATTGCTCGAAGGGACACCCATTAGTCCTGAAAAGATATCTGGGTGGAGAGATTTCGCTAGAAACGCTTATGATACTGGAAAAAGTCTTTTCTTTCGCAAAAGATTTTGATAGAAATTTAGATGATCCAGTGTGGGAAACCGTTAGTTTAAAAATTGAAAAGTATATACCATTCCTAAATATTAATGTATTCCAATATAAAAAAATCTTAAGGGAATTAATCAATGAGTGAATTTTTTGAATCTGAAATTGTTCGAGAAGAACTCGAAGAAATTAATAAAATGCAGCAAGAAATGTATGGTGATCTAATGAAATTTGCATCATTAGACTCTGAAGAAAAAGTGGAACACATTGAAAAATTGGAAACATTATTAGAAAAACAACGTTTGATGTATACGAGGGTTTCATTATCTGATGATCCAAAGGCGATTGAGTTAAAGGAGCAATTAAAACAATCAGTAAGATTGATGGGTTTCCCAGAAGGTACTGATATGCAGCTGCTGTTTAATAATATGACACAAACCATTTCAAATTTAAAACAATACGTTGACAAGTGATTCTATTTTTTGCTATAATATCCAAGTAAATCCAATTAATCCTATTAATCCGAGGTAATCTAAATGTCTTTCGCAGACTTAAAAAAGCAATCTAAGCTTGGCTCATTAACCGCTAAACTGGTTAAAGAAGTTGAGAAGATGAACAACACAAGCGGTAATAATGATGACCGTTTATGGAAACTAGA
>VTLG01010659.1_pt1 | contig 15926 bp, 17 predicted proteins | sample 4694571 | NCBI WGS metagenome assembly VTLG01 (sample SAMN12604809, study PRJNA352737) | marine metagenome | biome: ENVO:00000447; feature: ENVO:00000209|ENVO:00000569|ENVO:01000036; material: ENVO:00002151; isolation source: viral sequences binned using virsorter ...
TGTACTTGCAACACCTAAGGTGTCTGGTAATTTAGCAAGATCATGGAACAGTGATATAAAACCATTTATGGGTGTAGTTTCAACAAATGTTGAATATGCAGAACCAGTTGCTTTTGGAACAAATTTACCTCCAAGTTGGCAAGGTCAATATAGAACAACAAAGCAAACAACCAAAGGTTATCCAGAATTAATAGCTAAACAAATACAAGCACACATACAAGATAAATTTGGTAGATAAATATGGCAGCAACAGATTTAAACGTAGTTAGAAAAACAATTGAACAAAGATTGCTTACAGAATTAAATAAAACACCAATAATTCCTATCATATTTAACAATATGCCTTTTGAATCGTTTACAGAAGATTCATTTGTACAGTGTTTAACAAGTTTTGGGTCAGGAAGATATTTAGCTGATGGTGTTAATTTAGTTTCTGGTTTAATTTTAATTAATATTTTTACAAAAGAAGGAATTGGAAGTGGTACAAATTATGTTATTGGCAAAAGAATAAGAGACTTATACAATAAAATAACAGTATCAGATGTTATTTTTGACTCACCTGTTGGGCCAGAAGTTTTAACTCCAAGTCCACAAGGTAAATTTCAAACACAATTACGAATAACATTTGAAATATATGAGGAACTTTAATTATGGCAAAACTTGAAATTACAGAAGCTATGCTAGATGCAATAGAAGCTGTGAAAGGCAGAAGAGAAGCTAATTATTGGGATCCTGATTGTAGAAAATACTATGAAGCTCAACAAAAAGCTGTAAAAAATACTAAAAAGAGTTAATATAAAATAAATACTTTTTTCTGTCATGGCTACCAAAGGTGATGTAGGTAAAATCATGTTCCATAATGCTGGTGGAACTGAAGCTGATGTAAGCGATCTTAGAGCTTGGAATTTATCCATAACAAAAGATACAATTGAAACTACAAAAATGGGAGATACATTCAAGTCTCGTGTTGGTGGTTTAATTGATGGAGAGGGAGGAGCAACTCTTTTATATAACGCTTCTGGAAACTCAGATTATCAAGCCTTTATTGATGACATTCTTGTAACAGGTGATGATGGTGATGCTTTAATAGAATTATTCCCTGATTCAGCACAATCTGCAAAAAAAATTAGTGCATCTGTAATCATTACCAATGCAGAACATTCAGCCACAATAGGAGAAATTGAGGAGATAGCAATAACATTTCAAACAACTGGTACCATTACTTCAGCTATATAGTATATTAGGGTAATACAATTATTATTCTATGGCTGGAAAAAGAAACGTAGACCTTATTACTGAAGCATTTGCTGAAGTAATGACTAACAGAAGAAAGTTCGTATTAAAAAAACCAGATGGATCAATATTAAAAGAACTGTATTTTAAACCATTAACAAGATACGACAGAATACAAGCACAAGCATATGCAGGTTCAGATGAGGCACTTGCAGTATCAACAAGATTATTATGTCAACTTGCAGAAAATGAAGATGGTACAAAAGCTTTTGCTTCAGCAGATGCAGAAAATTTAAAAAGGTTTATACCTGAAACAGTACTGAATGATCTTGAATTATTTATGATGGACATTCAGTTATCTGTTGATCAAGCAAAAAAAGGATAAAGAGAGATAACTGGTTAAATTTTGAGTTATTTCTCGGTACAAAATTAGGTAAAACTTTACAAGAACTTAGAAAATTAATAACTGAAGAAGAATTAATTTTTTGGGCAGCATATTATGAAGTTAAATATGAAAGAGAAAAAGCAGAAATAAATCGTCAAAAGAACAAAACAAGGTAATATATAAGAAAGTCTTTTTTTAAGTGGCGCAATCTACGGTTCAATTAATAGTTGATGCTCAAAGAGCTATTGGACCTTTGCAGCAAACAGACAGATTAACAAAAGCATTAGCTAATAATACAAATAAATTAAAAAATAGATTAGACAAATCAAGCAGGTCATTTAGAAATAATGGCAATGCAGCAAGAAATGCAGCAGGTGGTGTTAAATCATTTACAAGATCAATTGCACCTTTATTAAAAGCATTAGCAATAGCTGCTACAGCTAGATTTATATTTGTGCAAACTGCAGAACTTGAGACACAACGAAAAAGTCTAGAAGTTTTAACAGGTAGTCTTAGTAAAACAAATCAAATAATAAAAGACATACAAGATTTTGGTGCTGTTACACCATTTACAAGTAGTGAATTAATAGAGCAAACTAAAAGATTAAAAGCTTTTGGTTTTGAAACTGAAGAGTTGGTTGATACTACAAAACGATTAGCAAACGTAGCTGGTGCAACAGGTGCAGATTTACAGGGTATTGCACTTGCATTTGGACAAATTAGAGCTAAAGGTAAATTGCAAAGAGAAGAAGAATTGCAGTTGCTAGAAAGAGGAGTGGATATTACAACGGAACTTAAGAAGATTACAGGTCTACAGGGGGAAGAGTTTGAATCAGCAATGCGTAAAGGTAAAATTGGTGCTGAACTTGTAAATCAGGCATTAATTAATCTTACAAGTGAGGGTGGAGCCTTCTTTGGTGGTGCTACAAAACAAGCAACAACTTTAAATGGTAAATTATCTACTCTTGTTGATTCAGTTCAAACATTAGCAAGAACTGTCGGAAATATATTAAGTCCAGCAATTAAATTTGTATTAGATCAAACTACAAAAGCTGTACAAGCAATTGATAGAGTTTTCAAACGATTTCAAAATATTGGTAAAATTGGTTTTGGAAATGTTTTAGGTGCAGAAAATAAAGCAAGAGAAGATGCACTAAGACTTACAAAATTAAAATTTGGGGATGATGTAAAACTTGGTGCATTTGGAAATAAGGAAGCAAAAGAATTTTTAAAGGAACAAACAAGAGAACTTACAAAACAAAATATTGAGACAGAAAAATTAAAACAAAAAAACTTTGAAGTTTCAGAAGATAAAACTAATGCTTTGGTGAAAGAAGCACAAAAAACTAAAGAAATAAATAATATTCTTGGAGATACAAATAATAAATTAGACACTATGAATAATAAAACAAAAACAATTGCAGATTCGTTTGCTGAGATTGGTGACAGTATTGCTACAGGTGTTTCAGATGCTTTAGTTAATGCAATTATGCACACTAAATCCTTAGGTGAAGCTGCAAAAGGTATTTTAAATGATATTGCTTCACAACTTTTAAGACTTGGAATCAATACTGTATTGGCATCCTTTGGTGGTCCATTTGCAAAATTACCAACATTTGCTAAAGGCGGCAGACCTCCTGTAAATAAACCTTCAATAGTTGGTGAACGTGGACCAGAATTATTTGTTCCAAATACATCAGGCACGATAATTCCAAATAATCAAATGGGTGGCACTACAAATAATATTGTTGTTAATGTTGATGCTACAGGTTCCGAAGTTCAAGGAGATGATGAATCTGGTAGAGCATTAGGTAGACTTATTGCATCTGCTATACAATCTGAATTAATACAACAAAAAAGACCCGGAGGTCTATTAGCATAATGCCTACATTTCCTTCAATATCTCCAACATATGGAACTAGAAAAAGATCCGCACCTAATACAAGAACAGTTCGTTTTGCTGATGGTTATGAGCATAGAATAACTTTAGGATTGGCAGAACATCAAAATCCTAAAATATTTAACTTTACATTTGAAGTATCAGAAACAGATGCAGATACTATTGAAACTTTTTTAGATGCAAGAGCACTTGATAAACAAAGTTTTGATTATCAACCTGCTGGTGAATCAAGTTCATCTAAATTTGTTTGTGAATCATGGACCAAATCTATTCCGTATCTAAATCGTGCAACAATACAGGCAACATTTAGAGAGGTGTTTGAACCATGAGTACTGCTCCTGTATTTAGTGAAATTCAAAAAATAAATCCTTCTGCAATTATTGAACTTTTTACACTAACTTTTAATCACGGACTACACTATAATCTTTGGGAAAATAATAGAACATATCAATTAGGAAATATAGTAAGTTCATCTAATTCAAGCAAAACTATTGTTTTTAAATGCACAACAGCAGGGCAAAGTGGGAATAGTGAACCTAATGGTTTTGCTTCCGCTTCCAGTGGATCTACCATTAGTGATAATCAAGTTGTTTGGACTGCTCAAGGTATTGACATTTATCGTTTCCACGCTGGCAGTAATCTTAATGCAAACGGTAAAATAGTTTGGGCTGGCAATGATTATCTTAGATTTCCTATACAAGCATCAGGTTTTGCTTTTCAACGTGGTCAGTTACCAAGACCAAAACTTATAGTTAGTAATGCTTTAGGAACAATATCCGCAATATTAGAAGCTGTAAATTTAGTAACTGCTGGTAATGATTTAACTGGTGCTACTGTTACAAGAATAAGAACAATGGCAAGATTTCTTGATGCTGAAAATTTTCCTGATAGAGATAACGATAACAACCCTATAAATCCATTAGGTACACCAGACCCTACAGCAGAGTTTAAACGTGAGATATATACAATAGATAGAAAAGCTACAGAAAATAGAGAAGTTGTAGAATTTGAATTAGCAGCAGTATTTGATCTTGCTGGTATAAGAGCCCCAAAAAGACAATGTACAAGATCACTTTTTCCTAGCATTGGTACGTTTACGCAATGAGTTGGAGAGATGATGCATTGGTTCATGCGAAAGACCAAGATCCTAAAGAATCCTGTGGACTTTTATTAAATGTAAAAGGTAAAGAACGATACTATCCATGCCGTAATCTTTCAATTACAGATAATCAATGCTTTATTCTTGACCCCGAAGATTATGTAAAAGCAGACAATGTAGGTGAAATTATTGCTGTTGTTCATAGTCACCCCATAACACCTCCAGAACCAAGTCAGGCAGATAAAATTAGTTGTGAACGAGGTAAATTACCTTGGTATATAGTTAATCCTAAGACTGAAAAGTGGAGTGAATATGTTCCAAATGGTTACGTTCCAGACATTTTAGGCAGGCAGTGGGTTTGGGGTGTTACTGACTGTTGGAGTCTGGTAGTAGATTGGTATAAAAAAGAAAAAGGAATTGTTTTAAAGGATTATGAAAGAAATATGACTCCCGAAGAATTTTTAAAAGATCCTCTATTTGAAAGTTATGCGTGGCGTACAGGTTTTAGAGAACTTAGATCAGATGAAAATTTAGAAGTTGGAGATGTTTTATTAATGTCCATATTGCATCCGACTTTAAATCATGTAGCTATTTTTTTAGGAGATATGGTTTTACACCATTTAGCAGATAGACTATCTTGTAGAGAGCCGTACTCTGAATGGTTGTTAAAATGTACTGGTAAGAGGTATCGCTATGCTCAGAAAAGTTAAATTTTATGGGGAACTAGCTGACTTTATAGGTCATACAGAATTAGAAGCTGTAATAAATTCTACTGCTGATGCTGTAAGTTTTTTAATACATAACTTTCCAAAGTTAGAAGGTCACATGGCTAATAGGTATTATCAAGTACTTGTTGGAGATTATAATATTGATGAGACTGAGATACATGATCCTATAGGACAATCGGATATAAGTATCGTTCCTGTTATTACTGGTGCTGGTGGAAATTTTGGAAAAATATTATTAGGTGCTGCATTAATAGCTGTATCTTTCGGTGTGGGTGGATTTTTTACTAGTCCTTTAAGTATTGCCGGTAAAGGTTTTTTTGGCTTTGCGGCTGCAGGTGCAGGTGCTAAAGCAGCTTTTGGTATTGGTGCAGCTTTAGTATTAAGTGGTGTATCAGATATGTTATTTCCTGTACCTGAACCAAAAGACTTTACTAATGAAGAAGACCCAAGAATATCATTTAATTTTTCTGGTGTTCAAAATACATCAAGGGCTGGTACTTCTCATCCAATAGTTTATGGTGAGATAATAACAGGCTCAGTTGTAATTTCTGCTGGTATTGACACTAATCAGGTAACAGCATGACAGATAAAATTATTAGAGGTTCTGGTGGTCGTCCTCCTACTCCACCATCCCCAACAAGAGCACCTGATACTTTAAACAGTAGACAGTTTGCATCAATACAAGATTTATTATCTGAAGGGGAGATCGAAGGTTTTGCTACTCCATCAAAAGCAGGTCTGATAAAAGGAACTACAGCTTATAACAATGCAGCACAAAAAGATATATTTTTAAACGACACTCCTATTCTTAACGCAAGTGCCAGTAATACATCACCTGCAACAGCTGACTTTAATTTTCAAAATGTAAGTTTTGCTTTTAAGGAAGGTACAGCAAACCAAACTCATATTTCTGGAATTGTAAGTAGTGAATCAACCACTGGTGTTGGTACTACTGTTACAACATCTGCTCCTGTAACTCGTCAGATAACCAATACTAATGTTGACGCTGCGAAGGTAACAATTACATTCCCTCAACTTCAAAAAGCAACAGATCAAGGCGATTTATTAGGATCTTCTGTTCAATTAAATATACAGATTCAATATCAAGGGGCAGGTTTTAATAATGTTTTTGAAGAACCTGACACAATTACAGGTAGAAGTGCTGATGCGTACCAAAAAGAATATAGAATTACTTTTGATCGGACTAAAATAGATGCAGGACAAGCATTTCCTGTTGATATAAGAGTTGTAAGGATAACAGCAGATAGTACATCCGATAATCTTAAAGATGAGTTTGCTTTTACAAGCATTTCAGAAATTATTGATGATAAACAAACTTATCCAAATAGTGCATATACAAATTTAAGACTAGATTCTGAGCAGTTTAGTTCTATACCAAAAAGAGCTTTTCGTATTCGTGGTGTGAAAGTAAGAATCCCCGGTGTGGGTGCAGGGGGAGGAAGTGTCGAGTCAAGAACACCAACTGTAGATATACAGACAGGAAGAATTGTTTATCCAGCTAATTATATATTTAATGGCACGATGGGTGCTGCTGTTTGGTGTTCATGTCCCGCAATGATACTTCTTGATCTATTAACTACTGAAAGATACGGCTTTGGAACGCATATTACAGACAGTAGTTTAGATTTACAAAGTTTTGTCGCAGCTAGTAGATATGCAAATGAACAGGTAAATGATAGTAGAGGAGGTTTAGAGGCTCGATTTAGCTGCAATGTAAATATACAGGGCACTTCAGAGGCCTATACCCTAATTAATGAGCTAGCTGGTGTAATGAGAGCTTTTCCTATATGGCAGACAGGTTCAATAACTCTTACCCAAGACAAACCAACAGATCCAAGTTATTTATTTAGTTTGGCAAACGTAGGTGAAGGTGGTTTTTCTTATTCTGGTAGCAGTTTAAAACAAAGACATACAGTTATTTCTGTTAGTTATTTTAATATGGATAGTAGGGAAATAGATTATGAAGTTGTAGAGGATACTGCTGCTCAAGCAAAACTTGGAATAATAAAAAAAGATGTAAAAGCATTTGCTTGTACATCAAGAGGTCAGGCATTTAGATTAGGTAAGGCAATATTATTTAGTGAGCAACAGGAATCTGAGATTGTCAGTTTTACTACTTCCATTGATGCAGGAGCTATTGTCAGACCCGGCAGTGTAATTAGAATAAACGATCCAGTGAGAAGTGGAGTTAGAAGATCAGGCAGATTAAAATCTATTAATACTGCTAAAACTCAAATAACTGTTGATAATGCTCAAGATCTGAGTGATTTCATGGGTAGTGGTACTGATCACAAATGTAGTGTTATGTTACCTGATGGAACTTTAGAAGCAAAAAATATATCTTCGACTCTTGGTATTCAAGGTTCTGTTATACATTTAGATTCAGCACTATCACAAACACCTAATGTAAATACCATATGGTTGTTGCACAAAACTACTTCATTTCATCAAACTTTTAGAGTAATAACAGTTGAAGAACAGGATGATATAAATTATGCAATTACAGCTTTGACTTATTTATCAGGAAAATATGCCAACATTGAGCAAGGTACAGATTTACCTGATCGTAATATTTCTTTGTTAAATCAACCAAAAAATCCACCTAGTAATTTACAGGCATCTGAAAGAATTGCTGTTATAAATGCTTTGGCTGTTTCTAAAATAATATTATCTTGGGTTCCTATTACTGGAGTTACTCAATATTTAGTTCAATATAGATTTAATAATACAAACTGGATTAGTGAAACTGTATTCAGACCTGATTTTGAAATTATCAATTCACAAAAGGGTGCATATGAATTTAGGGTTTTTTCTTATAATGCTGCTCTGAAAATATCTGCCACATCTACAGATTTAACATTTAATGCTGTTGGCAAAACTGAACCTCCTGATCCTGTTGCAAACTTATCAATAGAACCTGTAACTAATAAGTTGGTAAGATTAAGATGGGATAGATCAACTGATGCTGATGTTATACACGGTGGTCGTGTTTATGTAAGACATAGCAATTTAACTGATGGTTCTGGTACATTTCAAAATTCTGTAGATTTAATTACCGCCTTAAGTGGTAATTCAACAGATGCAATAGTTCCTTTTTTAGAAGGTGAATATATTCTCAAATATGAAGATGATAACGGTAATTTCAGTACATCTGCAACAAGCATAATTATTGATCTTCCAGATTTAATAGATACACAGACAATTATTACCCAAAGGGAAGATTTATTAGAGCAGAATGGTGTAAGTACACCTTTCAGTGGAAATACAACCAATACAACATTTAATAGCACTGTTGGAGCGTTGCAGCTTACAAATCCAGCTAATAATGCAACAGGTGAGTATGAGTTTGCTTCTATTGTTGACCTTGGTGCTGTTTTTTCTCTTGAGTTAAAAAGAAAATTACAAGTTGTGGGTTTTAATATCGGCACGGATATTGAAACACTAATTCCCGGGCTGCCGGGGATAAGATGGGATGATTATGCAACTGATAATAATTTTGATGGCGCAGCAGCAGATGAAGCCAGTTGTCAGATACAGGTTGCAACATCACAGACAGCATCAGGTAATTTTAGTGCTTTTAATAATTTTGCAAATGGTACATTTAAAGGTCGTAGATTTAAATTTAAGCTAATACTTTCAACTACTAATACTGCACAAAATATAAATGTTCAACAAGCAGGATTTATTGCACAGTTTCAATCAAGAACAGAACAAAATTATCAGACAGGTAGTGGAACATCTACTGCACCACAAAATAATTTAAATACAGATGGAAATCCAGCAGCAAAAACAGTCACATTTGGTACACCGTTTTTTGTTGGAACATCATCTTTAGGAAATGCAAATGCCTTTTTGCCAACTGTAGGAATTACTATTGAAAACGCACAATCAGGCGATTTCTTTACTGTTACAAATATTTCAGGAACTGGATTCACTGTAAATATAAAAAATGGTTCCAGTTTTGTAAATAGAAACTTTACCTTTCAAGCTGTCGGTTATGGTAAAGGGGTGTAATATATAGAAAACAGTTATTAACATGAGTCAGGTAACGGATTACATCATAGATAATGCTTCAGGTGCTTCTGTTAGATCTGACTTAAATCTAGTGTTTGATGCAATAAAGACATTAAACAGTGGTGGTAGCGATCCAGCAAACACAGAAGCTTTTATGCCTTTTGTTGATACTGGTGATGGTAATAAATTAAAGATTAGAAACTCATCAAATAATGATTTTACAACTATTGGTCCAGTAGATACCCCAAATTTAGGATTATTGGCTACAACTGGTGGAACAATGACAGGAGTTTTACAGTTGCCAGTTGGTTCTGCTACTGCTCCTTCTATACATTTTGGTCAAACAACTACTGGTATTTTTAGAGGTTCTTCTCATAGAATAAGTGTTACTTCAGATGGAACTCAGGTCTTTTATGTAGATTCTACAGGAATTAATATAAACAATCAAAAAGAATTAAGATGGAAAGATTCTAACAATAGTAATTATTTAGGTTTTAAAGCTGCTAATAATATTACTAGCAGCTTGACTCTTACATTACCTACTGCTGATGGCAGCAGTGGACAGGCATTAATCACCAATGGCTCTGGAACGCTTAGTTTTGGAGCACCAACTGTTGGTGCTGCTAATTTAACTGGTAATACACTTGCAAGTGGTGTAACAGCTTCAAGCCTTACGTCTGTAGGCACATTAACATCTTTAACTGTTTCTGGAACGTGTACTGCAGATACATTTAGTGGATCAGGTGCATCTTTAACAGACGTACCAGCAGAGCAATTAACTGGAACTGTTGCTGATGCTCGTATTTCATCTCTTACTTCGTCTAAACTTTCTGGAGCTTTACCTGCTATAGATGGCTCTAATTTAACTGGTATAAATGTTTTACCTAATGTAGTTCATGCTCGGGTAGATACTGATTTTACTACAACTTCAACTTCGTACCAAACGGCAGTAGAGGTTACTATTGACCCTATACAAACCAATTCAAAACTATTAGTAATTACTGTAGGTGCTGGAAAAGGTGTGTACGCAGGGAATAGTTCTGGTCAACAAGCTTCAGCTCTGACAACTATTTTTAGAGAAAGTACACAAGTTGGTAAAGAATTATTCCATAATAGAGGTAATACTACTTTCAATACCCCAGCAAGCCAAGCATTTTTAGATACTACAAATCATGGTGGTAACACTGTTACATATAAATTCTCAATAAAAAGATATACTGGTGGTTCTCAAAGTGTTCGTTTGGAAGCGGGTTCCTCTATAATTGTTATGGAGGTTACTTAAATATGAAATACACAATAGTTGATGTATTACCATTACTCAAACCAAATTGTGAATACAACATAAATGGTACTGATTATTCAGGACTTGTTTGGCTTGACAATTCCGAAACAAAACCAATAGAAAAAGAAGTTAATGACAAAATTACTGAATTAGATAATGCAGAAGCAATGAGATTATTGCGTAATGAAAGAAACCAACTGATTTCTGAAAGTGATTGGATGGTTGTCGTATCACAGGAAACAGGAGTTGCAATATCTAATGAATGGAAAGCTTATAGACAAGCATTAAGAGATTTACCAGCTACCGCCACACCAAAATTAGACACAAATTTTGATTTAGATTTATCATCAGTAACTTGGCCTACAAAGCCTGATAATTAAATATATTTTTGACATTAATGAATCAAGACATTATATTTAAACAAAGATAACTTTAATTAAATTTATTATGCAAGCAGACAAAGCACAGGAACGTATTACTGAACTTGAAACAGAGTTAAAAACAATGCAAGATAATTATAATCAGGCAATACAAGTAGCAAAAAATTGTGAGCTAAAAATATATCAAATACAAGCATCTATAGCAGAAAGAAAACTAGATTTACCAGAAGAGAGTAAGATAGAGGAGACAGTTGCTACTGGATAAATATGGCTTTTCCAGATATATATAATGTAAAATTAAAAAGAAGAGCAGATCATTCTTTTAGTGTAAATCTAAAAGATAGTAATAATGCAAATATAAATTTAACTGGAAAAACTGTTATTTCTCAAATATGGGATGAATCTAGAACAAATAAATTAGCTGATGTAGCAATTACAATTGAAACACCTGCTTCTGATGGCAATATTACTTGGAAAGTAACTGATGTACAAACTGCTACAATGTCAGATAATATTTATTTTTATGATATAAAAAAAATAGATGCTAATGGTGATAGAGAATACTTTATAGAAGGTAAAATTTTCATGTTTGAGGGATACTCTGCACAATGACAAATGCTAACGTAACAGAAAATCAGTACAAAGTAACTGTTTCTGAAGGGGTAACCACTGTAGTAACTGCTAAAGCACCGGGACCACAAGGTGCTGATGCTGTATTACAAGCTGGTGATAGAGGAGATTTTACAGTATCAGTTGCCAATAATGGAGCGCAAACTGCTGTAATAAATAGTGGTGTGATTAATAACGACAAAGTAGCTGGTGATGCAGCTATACATGGATCAAAGATTAATCCTAGTTTTGGAGATCAAAGTATTTTTACTAACGGTAATTTAAATATACAAGGTGGTTTATTTACACTAGCTGGATCAACACCTGCAATTCAATTTAATGATAATGAAGATAATCCTGACTTTAGATTAGTAAACTCAAATGGGGTTTTTAAAATAAGAGATAATACTAATGGAGCGGACAGGATAAAAATAAACACAGATGGTCACGTTGATATAACTAGCCATTTAGATTGTTTTAGCGGATTAGACGTAACGGGTGAAATTCATGGCACAAGTCATATAGATTTACCAAATAATGCGATTATAAAACTTGGTAATGATGATGAGTTTCAACTACTTCATAATTCTTCAAATGGTAATTCAATTATAAGGGAAACTGGTGGTGGGATACTATCTCTACAAACAAATGGAAGTCAAACATCTTTTTGGGATAGTACTAATCAAGTACTTATGGCAGAGTTTAATACTGGCGGTTCTTGTACCTTTAGACATGGAGCAACTACACGTTTAGCTACAAGTTCAACAGGTATAGATGTAATAGGCGATATATCTGTATCAGGTACGGTGGATAGCGTTGACTTGAGTACCTATCAAGCTGATGGTGGTAGCTATCTTAGGTCAGACGCGGATGATAGTTTTTCAGGCATGCTCACAGCAAATTCAGATGGTGTGAGTCCTATTATAAAAGTACAAGGTATTGGCCCAAATTTTATAAGGTTTGCTAGTACTGCATTAGGACTTGTAGATGCAGATAGTATTGATTTAGTTTATAGAGCAACCCCAAATACTCTAGGTTTTGAAAGAGCTAGTGATTCTGCGGTAATGTTTTCAGTTGATGCTGATGACCAACGAGCAATTTTTAATGGGAATGTAAACGCAAATGCTGCATTAAATGTAACTGGCAATATAACTACAAATGGAATTTTAATAATACAAAATAGTTTTCCAAGAATTTCTTTAATTGATGATGATAATGATTCAGATTATGACATTAGAAATTCAAATGGTGGATTTGCTATAACCGACCAAACAAATTTACAACGTAGATTTCTATTAAATAACTCTGGAAATTTTCAGTTTGGAAATGGAACAGTAGCGAGTAATGTTGATATAACTGGTAATCTTACAATAGGTGGAACAGTAGATGGAGTTGATATTGCTGCAAGAAATACGTTATTTGGTGCTTTAACTTCTAGCTCTGGTGTATTAACAGATGGGGTCACTGGAACGACCCAATCAGCAAGTGATAACAGTACAAAAATAGCTACTACAAGTTATGTTGATACTGCTGTAGCTAACTTAGTAAATTCTGCACCTGCAACATTAGATACATTAGGTGAAATTGCAACTGAATTAGGTAATCAAGAAAGTACAGCCACAGCTTTAGCAAATAGTATCGCAGCTAAACTTCCGTTGGCTGGTGGTACTTTAAGTGGTAACTTAACAATATCAAAGCAAAATGCAATAATAGCATTAAACGACCCAGATACTTCTGATCCTAATTATGAAATAAGAAATGATAATGGAATATTTAGTATCGCAGACAGTACTAATAGTGCTACAAAAATTCAAATTTCCAAAACTACTAATTTAATAACAATATTTCCTAAGATATCTGCTAATGGTGGTATAGCCCTACAAGATAATGACCAAATACAGCTAGGAACTGATCTTGATTGTAAAATATATCATTCTGGTACTAACGGTTATATAAATAATTCTACAGGTGATTTTATTATACAAAAAAGTAATACTGATAGATTAGCTGTAAATGCAACTGGTATTGACGTAACTGGTCAAATACTTTCTAAAAGTACAACTGGTACTGGTAGCACTGGTTTAAAAATTGATAATAGTAATGAAACCTTTGTTCAATATTTTGAAGGTGGTGGTGCTGATGCTACTTTTGTTATGTCTTATACAGGATCAGGTGGTACTGATATAAGATTTAAACATGATGGTGAAGTTTCGCTTAGACACGCAGGGCAAGAAAAATTAAAAACAACCCAAACAGGTATAGCTGTCACTGGAAAAGCAACTATGACTGAAAGTAATGCTTCTTCTTCTAATGATCTAAGAAAAATTACAACATCTACAGCACAACCTTCTGGTGGTAATGATGGCGATATCTGGATTGTTGTGCCTAGTTAATTATGTCAGGAGTTTTTGTTAAGGTAAATGGCACTTGGAAAGATGCTACAAACTATTTTGTAAATGTTGATGGCACTTGGAAAGAAGGTAATGAGATCAATGCAAGAATGGGTACAGATTGGAAAGATAGCGGCATAATAAAAGACAACTTAACTATTCATTATGACGGCTATAACACTAACAGTTATTCTGGTACGCAAACTACCGTTGATGGTGTGGCATATGATTGGCTTGATTTGTCTGGTAATGGTAATCATGGTCAGGTAGATCCGCAAACAGTTTCTGGTCGTATAACTTTTGATACAACAGAAAAAGCATTTGAATTTGCAAGTGTTACTGGTACTGCAAATCAAAACGATAATATTTCTATGAATAAAAGTTACGTTACTGGACCATCAGATGCTATTACAAACCTTACCCTTGCTGCTTGGATTAAATGTAATAGTGGCACTTTAGGTAGAGGTAATGGCGATCCAAGACTTATTGCATCATTTGACCGAAGTGCTGTTTGGAGGTTTGGTGTAGGAACTGATGCTGGTAATAATGCTTATGAAACTCTTAGTGCTGGCAAATTAGTATTTGCTTTTGTAGGTACTAATGCTAGTGGTAATGCTGTTTTTAGAGGGGATAGAATTGGTGGTGGTGGTCATGGTAGTCATAACAGTACATCACATACATATGATTTAAGGGATGATAGCTGGCATTATGTAGCCGTTACCTTTACTACAACCGAATTAAGATATTATGTTGATGGTGTAAAGATTGACACTCAAACAAACAGTGGATTTGGTGCGATAAGTGGAGGTGTTGAATCAGAATCACCTAGTTTTGGGATGCTTGGTACTGGTTCAGAAGCAAGCTCATTTTCTGGTGCTGTTTTTCCAGCACATTTGTTTGCTGGTAAAATAGGTGCTTTTCATTATTACACAAGTGGTAGTGATAGTGCAGCCACATTAACTGATGCACAGATATTACATAACTTTAATGCTTTAAAATATAGATACGGCTTTACTTAAAGACATTGGATTTACCAAAAATATATTATCCAAATACAAAAGATATATTAATACCACCTAATACTAAATTTGATTTACCTATAGCAGACGTTCCATATCTAGATCCAACCCTTTTACCTTCTCTGGAACAAGTTCAGTCGGGACTTGCGGAAGATCAGGCAAAAACTTCTGAAGAAGAAAAGGAGCAAGACGAGGAAGTGCAAGGTATAAAGCCAGAACAGATACCACTGAACCTGCCAAAAAACTTAGAAGATACTTCAACTATAGAAACTGTAGGTACTTTTAATATACCTTTTTTTGGTGAGATGCCTATACCAGCACCAGAAGTAATAGCAAGTTCTGTTATATCTAGTAGTGTTGCTGCCACTGCTGCTGTTGGAGGTTCAATAGCAGTGCAAGCTGTAGTAGGACAACTAAAAAAATTATGGAAAAAAATATTTACTAAAGTTCTTAAAAAAGAGGTTGCAAATGTAAAAGAAAAGATGGATAATAAAAAAGGTAGTTAGAGTACACATACACCCGTAATGTGGCGTCTAAACTAACTACCAAGCAACCAGACTCATTATCAAATTGTTAACTCAATCCCTGCTCTGTTGAAGCGTCAGTTGCTTTTAAATTTTTCTGCGTTGGCTTTAACATAAGCTCTAATATTAATTACATCACTACAAAGACTTGCATATTTTGATTTAGGATTAATCATATAACCAGCAGCGTGGAGTTGTGAACACTTTAAAACTCTCACTAATTGCTTATCATGCTCTTGCTTGTTTAGTTCTTCTTTGGCTAGGTCTAGTTTTACTTTTGCTAACTTAGAACACGTTTCGTTATTAACTCCCAAGGGAACCATAAACGACATTTGAAACCCC
>VTLG01016860.1_pt1 | contig 15923 bp, 22 predicted proteins | sample 4694571 | NCBI WGS metagenome assembly VTLG01 (sample SAMN12604809, study PRJNA352737) | marine metagenome | biome: ENVO:00000447; feature: ENVO:00000209|ENVO:00000569|ENVO:01000036; material: ENVO:00002151; isolation source: viral sequences binned using virsorter ...
TAGTTATTAATACACCGGGGGAGATAATAAGAGATATTCTAATGCGAGGACTTGGGCAACCATTTTTTAATATTGAAGCAGAACAAACTGCTGTTGTTAGTTTTGGGCAATATGCCTTCACAGTTGATAAGAAGATTAACTCCAAGAAACTGATTGAGGGAATAGCGTCTGCATCTCCATATATCCCACGCTTTGATAATATGGGGAACTTTAAGTTTGATGTAATTCCTATGGGTAGTGTCACAGCAGAACACACAATCAAAGAAGCAGATGTGATTAATTACAGTTTTTCACGAACCAAAATTGAAGATGTTTATACCAAGATTGAGTTTAAGTATAATTGGGATTATGCAAGGGAAGATTTTAATGATAGTGTAACTGTTGATGTACTTGACACAGTTTTGGGGGTAAATGAAGATGAAGAATTAGTATATAAGTTTAGTTACTACGGATTTACCGATCCTGTTGATGATGATAATTCTGATGATAAGATACACCCCGATAGCACCCTTGTAATTGATGATAATAGGGGTCAATACATAAGAGAATACGATACTGCAATAAATTTCGCATATTGGTATTTAATGTGGAGTTGTAATCAACATTTAAAGATGAAGATTAAACTTCCTCTAAAATACATGAATTTAGAAATAGGTGATTTTGTTAATTTTGATGAGATTCTTGGTGGGGTTAAACCTTATGGGATAGATTATATAGCAGATAATGCTTATGTTAATTCCCAAAAAGTTTTTAAAAACTTCCTAATTACAAACACAAACAAGACTTTAGAATGGGTGGAAATTGAGTGTATCCAAATGCACAGTTTAGATTCTGAAGCTGAATTTGATTGTGCAGGTGTAGTAGATGGTGATGCTTATATAGATAATTGTTATCAATGTGTAACAGCAGAAATAGATTATGGCGAGTGTGCTTGTGGAGATATCCCTGCAGGTGATTGTGACTGTGCTGGTAATGTATTAGATGAATGTAATGTTTGTGGTGGTGATGGAGTTGCTGATGATGATTGTTGTCCTGGTCTACCAATGGATCAATGCGAAGTCTGTGGTGGTGATAACGCCTGTTTCGGGTGTATATACCCAGACGCTGAAAACTACGACCCCGATGCAACAATTGATGATGAAAGCTGTGAATTCCTCAATGAAGGGGAATCATGCAGACCTTATTTAGAAAGTGTAACTATACAAGATACTGCTAATATGGTATATAATCAACAAGAAGATATGGAAGATTGTAATCCTTTGTTTCAAGCTGAACCGGGAACTAATATCGATTTACCCATTGATCTTATGGTCTTTCATGTATCTTCTATTCATTGTATGTGGCTTTCTTCGGCAGATGAAATATCTTGGGTTTCATGCACCATGCAGGGGGCATCAAGTAGTCCTAATGTGGATGCAAATGATGAAATAATTTCACTAATCCTCATTGAAGACCCATCCGACCCAGCCGATGGGCTTTTTGAATACGAAGTACCTGCCGAGAATGCTATCCAATTATTTACAATTCAAGATTCCGAAGCTGAAGATGGTTCTGTTTATCCAGTTGAATTGATAGTTAGATTAACATATTATGATCAAGTTGCAGGGGCTAATATAGAAACAGTAGCACACGTTCCCTTTGATATAACTTATCGTGAATGTGCCATTTTGGGTGATCTTACTGGGAATGGTGTTGCTGATTGTGCAGATTTGGCTTTATTGGAGGAGTTAATGCCCAACACTCCTGCCGATGAAGCTAATTGTGCAGCCAATATGAATGGGGATGGAACTATTAATAACCTTGATCTTATGACGTTTATTCTTTCTATTCTTAATGGAGAAGGTTGCCCATGACCAAATTATACTATGGAAATGGGGTTTGTACTGTTGAAGGTTCAGAAATAAAAGTTATTTATATAGAGTATAGAGGTGCTATTGAGATAGATAATAAAAATCCTGTGAATCTTGTTGTGGCACGAAACAATAGGATAATAATCTTGGGGATGGGTAAGGATAATTATTTAAATGAGTTATTTGAATATAAAGGGGAGTTTAAAATAGTAAGGGCTACTGCTATTAGCAATGCAGAGAAAGTTAGAATTACTATTCACAAGGTTATGGATTACACCGAACTTTTAGATACAAAGAGTGAAGATATGACTACTAAAAGCGAAGATTTATCCTCTACCTATGTATCAGGTAGGAAAGTTGCTAAAACTACCTTAAAACAGCCATATATTAACAATCTGAACACTTCAGAGCATAGTGCAGAGTTATATTTACAAGATGGCACAAAATATGATGGTTATTTCCACATTCATTTAGATGATAATAATGCTATGACAGGTAGTAGCCATACAGGAGAATCGCAGGATTTATATTATTCTACTGGTAAGCCTACAAGAAACACAGGACTTCCTTATGGTATTGTTGAACAAAGAAAACGAAGAAAAATACAGGCAAGAAAAAGTTTAAGAAAGAATAGGAGAAAATACTAATGGCTTATAGTTCAATTGGAAATCCTCGGTTTTATATAAATGATTCACACTTTATGATTGCTAATGGTGCAGGGAATGTTCAGCCTGTAAATGCTGAGCCGGGTAGTAGCCACGATGAATGGGATAATGGTGTTGCTATGCTAAATGTGGGAAAAGATTATAAAACAACAGCCTATGGGGATGGGGCATATCAAAATCAGGAAAGAATTGATTTTCCAGTTAGTGGTAATTATAATTTTTGTTTTATTTTGGGGCATAATATGGCTGCAGTCAATTCATCTTATTTTCTATGGGATACTGGGGCTTCAGAACCAATAGATGCAACTTCCGGTGTAAACTTCTCACCAGCAGGGTATAATGGATGGACATTACATATTTTTGATGGAGATGATGAACAAGAACCAAATGAAGGCAAGGCTCTTTTTCATACAGCCGGAGGTTCAGCCACAGGTATTACAAAGATTAAATCTGTGTGCATAGGAAAATACTACGATATGCCCCATTCTCCTGATTTAAATCTAACCATGACAAGAGAATATGGGGGGATAAAAAACACAGAAACAAAATCAGGTGCATCACTTTCAAATGATTTTGGATCATCTCCTCCAAAGTGGGGTAATCTTGCTGCATGGGAATTAATAGGTGCTACAGCTCCAACGAATCAGGAACTTTCTCGTAGTGGTCGCAGGGTATGGGATTTATCGTTTAGTTATTTAGATTCGGGGGATGTTTTTGGTTCTAATCAATTAATTAGTAGATCAAGACAAGACCTTACTGATGGAGTGGATGATGCTGATACAGGTGGATTTTTAAATTCAGGTAATTTTGAATATAATATTTTGTCTGATGATAATTTTTATTCGCAGGTTATCCATAAGACAAATGGTGGACAATTACCCTTCATTTTCCAGCCGGATTCATCCAATTCTAATATTGATTCTTTCGCAATCTGTAAATTTGACCAAAAGTCTTTTAGCTTCCAACAGACAGCACCAGGCTTATATTCTGTCAAGATGAAGATTAGAGAAGTCTGGTAGTTTTCCTCATTACTCCGTAATATGCTCTCCTGCAATCGGTAGAAAGAGCCTGAAGATTGATTCCCTTTAGGCTTTTTTCTTCTCTATAAAACATTTGCCGAAAGTTTTTCTTGCATGGCATTGGTATTTAGCCCGAACTTTGAATGTCAATTATAAACTAAATCGAGGTAAGAAAATGAAAAATCAAAAAGGTATTATAAATACAAATAATAGAATCTTTGATATTATCAAAGGGGCAATCGTTACTATTGTAGGTACAGGTTGGTATAATGGTGAAACATGGTATATAACTAAAGAATGTGGAGATATACCTGCTGTTTTTGTAGATGATTATAAGGAGGTTGCATAATGATGAGTTACAATGAAGCAAGTCAATATATTGAAGATAATACTTCTAATAAAACAGAAAAATGTGATGATAGGTATTATTGTGGTGAATGTAAAAAGACTACTGCTTGGACAGAGTATAGTGGTAGTAATGGTATTGAAAATTGGTCGGAATGTAATTGTGATACTTGTGGTGCAGGGGATAATCATCTTTATGAGGATAAACAGCAATATTTACAAGAACATAAGGAGGTTGCATAATGGCTGATAAAACTGTAATCATATTAAGGAATGACCCTGCAAAGCAGAGGAAGAAACTTGGCATGGACAGGAAGAAGATTGGCAAGGTCAAGGATTTGTTTGAACAAATGGAAGATGATTTTAATGAATTTGACCAATATATAAATCGTCTTATTAAAAATAATAAGAAGGGGGAAATTAGGCACAATGCTTGATATTGTAGATCAAATATTGGAGGACATGGATAGAACTCCTGCTTGGTTATGTAGACAGGCAGGGGTTCATCAATGTAATTATACCCTGATTAAAAAGGGAGAACGAAAATTATCAGAGAATTTAAAGAATAAGTTTTCTGATATATTAGGAATCAGAAAGGAAATATTATTCAATAACCAAAAGGAGAGTAAATGAATATAAAAGAACTTGCAAAAAAGTATGATTTGGTTGAGGGTGATTTTTGGAATCACAAACAATCAGGTCAATGGATATTAACCCATGATGCAGTTGAAAAGGTGGCAACCAAAGAGGGAATCAGGTTAGTTAATATTGAAACCTTGAATAGTGAAACAGAACTTGTAAGGTTCTTGGTTACAATGGTCAAGGATGAAGTTACAATCACATCCGTTGGTGAAGCAGATAGAAAGAACTGCTTTTCACAATATCTTGGCTGTATGGCAGAAAAAAGAGGTGTTGATAGATGTGTATTAAAGCTGATTAATGCTTATGAATATGGAGTATCATCAGAGGTTGAAGCTGAAGATTTTAAAAGACCAGCCCATTATCAAAAGACAGATAATCAGGTTGAGCAGTTTGCTGACAATCTGGAACATCCATATTTTGATGGCAAGAAAACGGAAACTAAAAAGGCTTGGGATGATGCAAATTCACTTACTGAAACCGAATTGGTATTATCACAAATGAATCACAGAATAGAACAACATAATCAAAAACAGGAGAGTAAATGAAGATAGAAAGAATGAATAAAGGTAGTTGGGGTAAAATCAAAGCATTTTTTGATTTACAAACAGAAGATGGATTCACCATTAAAGGATTTAAAATGGTTGAAGGTACTAATGGAGTGTTTGTAGGGTTCCCATCACAGAAAAATAATGATGATGAATATCATGATACTGTATGGGCAGACAAAGATGTGAAAGACCAGGTTACTGAACTTGCAAAAAGGGAATATGAAAACCCTTCAGTACATCAAATGGCAGAACAAGAAGTTCCAATCAAAACTGAAGATGTACCATTCTAATGAGGTATAGAGCAACTATATGTGTGGACTGCTTTGTGGATAGCAAAGAGGAGGCTGAAAAGATGGTAGAGAACATTGTTTTGGGCTTACCTAACTCTTTTCAGATTGCCTTGTCCAGGCTACCACATGGTTCTAAAATCTCATTAGTAAAAGAAAACCATGACCAACAGGTCTAATTTTCTTATCTCAAGCTGGGGGTGGATTGACACATCCCCAGCACCACTTTCCAACAATAAAGGAATCAATATGTATTATCAAATATCATCACTATTAGTATGCAGCTTTTCAACCATTCTCACAGGCTACCATTTTCTATTTGGCAATAACTGGTTGGGGTTAGCATTTATATCTATAATATCATGCTTTATGGTTTGGGATAGCCATGAAAGGGGGGAATTTTAATGAAAGATGCTTATTATTTTCCACATGATGCAAATGCACAGAATGATCCTAATATCATAAAATTATTATATAAGCACAGTTGGGAAGGTTATGGTCTGTATTGGTCTATAATAGAGAAATTAAGAAATGAGCCTGATTATACTATGGAAACAGATTATGATATGATTGCTTATGCTTTAAGGGTTGAAGCTGATGAAATTAAATCAATAATTGAAGATTTTAATTTATTTATAATTGAAAAGGGTTATTTTTATTCTGAATCACTTAAAAGAAGAATGAGTAGATTAGATGCTATAAAAGAAAAAAGAGCCTACGCTGGAAAAATGTCTGGTATATCGAGAAATCAAACAAAACCTGAACAACCATCTAACAATTGTGCAACAGGTGTTGAACGGGTGTTGAACAGTAAAGAAAAGCATAAGACAGTAAATAAGAGTAAAGAAAAGAATATAACTATTAGGGAAAATAATTTTAGAGAACTTGTAAATAGTTTTTCAGGAAAATATGCACCAAAGCTATTAAAAGCCTTTGCAGATCATTGGACAGAACCATCACAGGGTGGTTTGAAGATGAAATGTGAAATGGAAAAAACATTTGAAATTGGTAGAAGATTGTCTACATGGTCAAGAAATGATTTTGAGGGATTTCAAAAGGAATGGGTTAGGGAAAGGTCTGAAAAGAAGAATATCAAAGATTTAAAAGAAAGGGAAAAAACAGCAGAATTAAATGGTGATACTGACCCTGAAGAATTTAAGAAATTTTTTGAAGGTGTGAAATCACAAATAATAAATAAGAAATGAAAAGAATATTTGATATATTACCATCAGTAGTTGAAAGAACAACAAGGTATGGTGATGATTATACCTGTGAATATTATCCTATTGAACAGCAGAGGTGGGATAATTATATGGATTTTTTAAAATCTTTACAATGGAAAGAGAAGAGGAATAGAGTTATAAAATTTTGGGGAAATAGGTGTTTGATGTGTGGTAATGACCATGAACATATACATCACCTGAATTATAAGCAGAGGTGGGGTGATGAGGATATTGAAAGAGATATTATACCATTGTGCAGTAAGTGTCATAAAATAGAGCATCTGAATTTTAAGCAATCAATTATATCTGAAGCAAAATTCAATGGAGATACAGTTGATTTTACATTAGAGGAGTTGAAAATATGATAAAGAAAGCAATTAATCCGTTACAGGAAAAGATGAGCAAGGCTAATTATGATGATATGAAATACCATGAGCAGCAAGACCATGAAGCTATGAAAAGGGCAAAAAAGGATAATGAATAGCATAGGCATACTGATAATTGGAATTTGGATTGGTGTATTTATTGGTATATTAGTAATTGGATTATTTAACAAGGAGAATAATGATTAAGGTTAGTCTAAACTACTGGGAATGTTTTACTGGTGGGAGTGTGGCTTTAAATAGAAAGCTGGAATCAAGATTTAAGAATTTAAAAAATAGCACCTTTGGAAAACACAGCAAAGACGAGTGGAAAAATGATATTGAGGGTGCTTTGTGTGAGATGGCATTCTGTAAGGCTTTTGGAATGTACTGGGATGGGTCGGTCAATACATTTAAGAATCCAGATGTACCAGATACTCCAATTCAGATCAGGGGAACTGAATACCCAAATGGAAAGCTAATTATCAGGGAAAATGATCCTGATGATGATTTGTATATTTTAGTGATAGGGTCTATTCCGAACTATAAGATAATTGGTGGTATGTATGGACATCAAGGCAAGGTGGATGAGTTTATAGATAACCCTAACAATCAAGGGTCATGCTGGATGATCCCCCAGACAAGGGTCTTTCCCATAGAAAATATATTGATTGAAAAGAAAGAATCAGAAATATGGGTGTAAAACAATGAGAACCTGCACACAATGTAAGGAAGAAAAGTCTGATTCTGTTTTTATAAAGATGGGCATACAAAGACACAGTATGTGCGACCCATGTAGGAAACAGTATCACAGGGATAATTATCATAGATTAAAAAAAAGGAGAGATGAATATGGAATTAAGTAGATTTTACTTTTTATTAGGTTTTATGACAGCAGTATTATTTGCAACTGTTTTTGTAGGTTGCACATCACCACTTGAAGCAGGTGCAAGTGAATTGGGGTCAAGTAGGTGGAATCCACTATATGTTGTGGTGGTTGATGATTAGATTCACTATTCCAGGCAACCCAATTCCCCTGAAAAGGCACAGGGTATCTAAAAATGGTGGTATGTATGATCCATCTTCCAAAGATAAGAAACAAGTATGGCTTCAAATAGCCAAATACAAGCCAAAACGCCCCTTTGCTGGGGATATTATGATAAAGCTGGTGTTCACTATGGAAAGACCTAAAAACCAATACAGAACAGGCAAGTACAAACATTTGTTAAAAGACAATGTTTCTGAATATCACAGCTACAAGCCTGATTTAGATAATATGGTTAAGCTGGTTTGTGATGTAATCCAGGGCAAGGGCAGAATGATTTGTGATGATAGTCAAATATGTATGTTACAGGCTGAAAAGGTTTGGGGATTTGCAGGGAAAACAGAGGTAGTGATAGAGGAAATATGAAACTCCTGGACTTATTTTCAGGCATTGGTGGTTTCCATCTTGGATTAGAACAGGCAGGATTTAAGTTTGATTGGGTTGGATTTTCTGAAATAGATAAATATGCAAGTAAACAATACAAAAAGAGGTTTCCAAATGCAGAACAACTCGGATCAGTTACAGATATTCAATGTGAGCAATTACCAGAACACATTGACATCCTTTGTGGAGGATTTCCCTGTCAATCATTTTCAATCGCAGGATTACGAGGTGGCTTTGAAGATGCCAGAGGTACTCTCTTTTTTGAAATTGTACGGATTCTCAAATATTACAAAGATAGTGGGAACCCAATCAACCATTTTATACTCGAAAATGTTAAAGGTTTACTTAGCCACGATGATGGAAAAACATTTGCTACAATATACGGAGTTCTTGCCGACTTGGATTACTCCGTTGAGTGCCAACTGCTTAATACTCGTTGGTTTTTACCCCAAAATAGAGAACGAATATACATTGTCGGACATTTTGGAAAAGAATCCAGAAAAAAAGTATTTCCTATCGGAGAAGTCGGTAACAAGGCTAATGAGTTACAAGGACAATTTACAAATACCCTTAAAGCAAGATACGAAGCAATCGGAGATGGATCGTACATTATTGAGGGTGAACAGTATGCACAAGAAGTGATGGCTTGGTCTAAATCCCATAGAACAGGTAGTTCTGATGCAGATAAAAAAAGAAAGAATTATGGTAAAGTGGAACATAGAATAAAAACAGATGAGTTTAACACTCTATCTACAGGAAAAGGTTGTTCTAATATGTCATCTGCTAATTATGTTAAAGAAGAAAAGAAAATAAGAATACACAGTCCAAAAGTAAAGGACATCCAGCCATATTTGAGAAAATGGCTCTCCAAATCAAATAAAACAATTAAGGGAATAGAGAGAATATTTGATAATCAGGCTGCTCATCATTGGTTTGAAAAGATAAAATTTGCATCATTGCCAAAGATAGATGATTGGTTGAAATTAAAGGAAATATTAAAGTTTGATGATAAATATGATAAAATAATGACAGAACATAAGTTGATGACAGAGTGGGATATGATGCAAGAACATAAGAAAAGACATCAAGAAAAAGGACATGGGTTTGGAGTGGTAGAAAAAGCACCTGGGGATATAGGAAGTGCATTAACCTCATTTAGTGAAAGAACAGATGCTTTGCATATCAATAATTTAATCAGACGATTAACCCCAACAGAATGTGAAAGGCTGCAAGGATTTCCAGATGGATGGACAGAAGGACAATCAGACACTCAAAGATACAAACAACTTGGAAATGCAGTTAGTGTTCCTGTTGTTAAAGCAGTAGGAGAAAGGCTGTTAAAACATATCTCATAAAACATTTATTGTAATAATACAAGAATTTTATCATAAATTATCCTCCAAAATTATGGTAAAATATGGAACATAAGATAATTCAAAGGGATATAAACTCCCTAATTTTCGCAGAATACAATCCAAGACAACTCACCAAAGACCAACACCAGCACTTAAAAGATTCCATCCAAAGATTCGGGTTGGTTGATCCCATCCTGGTAAACAAACACAAAGATAGAAAAGATATTATAATCGGAGGACACCAAAGGGTCAGGGTGGCTAAAGATTTAGACATAGATAAAGTTCCATGTATAGAATTATCCCTGACCTATGAAAAGGAAAGGGAATTAAACATAAGGCTGAATAAGAATACAGGTGAGTGGGATATGGACAATCTTGCTAATATGTTTGATATGGAAGAACTGATAGATTGGGGATTTGATGAGGGTGAACTTATATTTGAGGAAGAAGAACCAATAGCAGGACTTACAGATGATGATGATGTTCCAGATGTAGAAGAAAGTATATGCAAGGCAGGGGATTTATGGTTACTTGGTGAACATCGGGTATTATGTGGTGATGCAACAAAGAAGGAAGATGTAGAAGTATTGATGGATGGCAACAAGGCTGATATGGTGTTTACTGACCCTCCGTATGGTGTTAATTATGAGGGTGGGCATTTTCATTCAGGTGATGTTAATATTAAAAGAAAAAGAGAACAATTAGTAAATGATGGCGATGCAAAAATATATAATAAGTTTTTATCTGTTATTATACCATTTGTAGATGGTGCAATATATACTTGGTTTGCAGGTTCTAAAGGCTATGATGTTTATAATGCAATTACTGATAATAATTGTGAGATTCATGCCCTGATAATATGGCACAAGACAAACGCAACATATAGTGCTATGAATGCACAGTATAAGCAAAGACATGAGCCTTGTTTATATTTCAAGCCAAAAGGAAAAACCTTAAAATGGTGTGGTGCAAGTACCGAAAATACTATATGGGAAATTGATACAGATGGCAGAAATAAATTGCATCCAACTCAAAAGCCTGTTGCATTAGGTGTAAAGGCAATATCTAATCATAAAGCAGATATTGTATTGGATGTATTTCTTGGTTCAGGCTCAACACTAATAGCCTGTGAAAAGACAGGAAGAAAGTGCTATGGCATGGAAATAGACCCACATTACTGTGATGTAATAGTTAAAAGATGGGAACAATTTACTGGAGGCAAAGCAATATTAGATGGCTACAAAGAAAAAGAAATCAGTAGGCAGACCGAAGAAGTATAATCTAGACACCAAACAGGTGGAACAGTTAGCCGGATATGGCTGTACTGATACTGAAATAGCATCCTTTTTTGACATATCACGCACCACCCTTGAACGCAATTATGAACATAATTTGACAAAAGGAAGGGAATCGGGCAAGATAAGATTAAGGCAGCTACAATGGGCATCAGCCAAGAAGGGAAATGTGGCTATGCTTATATGGCTGGGCAAACAGATGCTTGGACAATCAGACAAGCAGGAGATAACAACCACAGAACTACCTGAAGGGTTTAGTGTTGAACTCATTTAAGTTATTCAAACATCAGTTGGATTATGTTATGTGCAAGGACAAGTATCCTTTTATGATCGGGGGAGTGGGTAGTGGCAAGACCACAGCCTTCTGCATATTTGCACTTAATCAATGTGCCAAGAATCCCGGCAAGACCATCCTGTTAGCAGAACCAACTTATCCAATGATTAGAGATGTATTACAACCTACCTTTGAATCGGTACTGCGACAAGCAGGGTTTGATTATGAATATACAGCCACATCTACTAAATACAGGGTCTATTGGAAAGGTGGTTGGTGTGATGTTATTATGCGATCAGCAGAGAACTATATGAGATGGGCAGGACTTAACCTTGCAGCAGGTGGAATAGATGAGGCAGATCAATTAAGGGATGATCGTGCATGGAAGATGTTATTGTCCAGACTTCGAGATGGCAATACATTAACAGCCTTTGGTAGTGGAACACCTGAAGGATTCAGATTTGTTTATAAGTATTGGGGTGATAATCCTGGGGAAGGTTATAAGCTAATCAGGGGTAAGACCACAGACAATGAGATGTTGCCTGAAGAATTTATTAAAAGCCTGAAGGATAACTATGATGAGAATCTATTAAGAGCATATTTAAATGGGGAGTTTGTAAACCTCCAACAGGGTCAAACATATTATAATTTCAATAGGAGTGAAAATGTCAAAGCAAATACCTATAATCCTGCCTTACCAGTTAGAATTGCAATCGACTTCAATGTCATCCCTTGTTCAGCTACCTTATTACACTACACCGATAATGTCAGTCCAAAGGTACAAGTATTCGATGAAGTTGAACTACATCATGGAGGAGGAGCAGAAATAATTACAGAGAGAATGGTGCAGGAGATTAAGGGAAGGTATCCGAATAATAAATACATAGCCTATCCTGACCCGGCTGGTGGTGCAAGGCATACCTCCTCACTCTACACCGATCACGACATACTTCGTCAGGGTTCCTTTGAAGTAAGGGTGAAGCCTAAAGCACCCAGAGTTACAGATAGTGTTAATGCAGTTAATAAAGCATTTGAGAAGAATATTATCATTGACCCAAGATGTAAGGGGTTGATAACTGATTTAGAACAAACAGTTAATAAAACAGGCACAAGAGAGATAGACAAAAGTAACAAAGACAGAACACATTTTTCAGATGGATTCAGGTACTTTTGTGATTTCGAGATGCCAATCATTAAACCTACATTCGGGAGTATTCCAAGATGATACCTTCAAGCAGTCAGTTATTAGTAGAAATGAGCCAAGTCGCATGGCAAGACCAGGAGAAAAAGAGATGGATGCAGTCCAGGGATAAGGCTTATGATTATTACAAGGGCAGAACGGAAGCCTACACAAAGGGATATTTCTCTGATAGTCTGGTTAAGCAGATACCATGTTCAATTATAAACATAACCAAGCGTGTGATAGATCGTATAAGTCTGGTATATATGAAAGCACCAATCAGGGATTATTCTAATGAAAGCACACCTGATTACTTTTATCAGAAGAATTTTAAGATGCAAAGGGCAGAGAAGCTGTGTAATCTGCTTGAATGTATATTACTAAAGCCTACATGGAGAAATGAAAGAATTGAATACGATATAATTAGAGATTGGGAGCCACTATTTTATGATGATGATCCACTTAATCCATCTGCTATTACTTATCCTTTATCTGTTCGTAGTTCTGTTTTGGATACTACTCCTGAACTTTGGGCATATTGGGATATTGATAACCATTTTATTTACGAGAAAGGAACAGGTAAAAAGATAATATTAGAAGAAAATCCTGAAATGGCTAACCCATATCAGATGCTTCCCTTTGTAAATTGTTATAGAGATGGAAAACCTGAAAGCAGTTACTTTGATACAGATGCTTCACCTGATTTAATTGCAACTAATGAGGCTACCAATGTGGCAGAATTTAACAAAAATGCTAATATTATGTTTCAGTCATTCGGCTTTGGATTTATAACAGGAAGCAATATAGAGAAAGAGAAGTTGGACATCGGTCAGGACAAGTGGTCATTTTTAGGACATGATGGATCACTTAATATGGTATCGCCACCCAACAGCGTACCAGCCTTAAATGATTCAATCAAGGAAAGTTATAAGATGTTGGCACAGAATTATCACCTATCTGTATCATTTGTTGAAGGCACAACTGCTGAATCCGGGGTGGCATTACGATTAAGAAATCAGGAATTAATGGATTCCAGGCGTAGTGATGTGGAAAGATGGAAGAAGATTGAGGAGGATATATTTGGAGTGGAGGAGAGAATAATAGCAGTAGAACAGGGCAGAGATGCAGGGTTCTTGCTTGGTATTGACTATGAGGAATCTACAGAGATAATGTCAGCAGAGGAACAGAGGGCAAAATGGGATTGGGAACTTGATAAGGGATTGATTGACAAGGCTGATGTTCTTATGCAACAAGACCCTGATAAGTATCCTGAAAGACAAGATGCCCTGGACTTCCTTGCTGAAAGAACAGGTATAACAGAAGAACCAGCAGAAGCATCACCACTCTTGGCAGCATTAACAACTCCTGTTTAGATGGCAGATCAGGACTATATAAGAAAAACAGTAGAAGAACTTGCTGCCAAATTCCATTTAGCACAATCGGAGGCAATATCTGCTATGCTTGGACTTGTTGAGGGTAAGACCAATGCAGAAGCTGTTGCAATCTTAAATGAATTGGATGTTGGTGCAGTAATGTCGGCAAAGTCATCAGGGATATTAACTGCATATACATCAGGTAATATAAATACTCTAATAAGCAAAGAAATGTTTGCACCCATTGGAGAATCAACACTTCAGGCACTACTTACACAATCAGAACAATATCTATCAGGTCAAGTTGCTGCTATGGGCAGTACCTTGAAACAGGAAGTGATTAATGGTATTATAAATAATAGAACTGTTGATGAGATAATGGATGTGATAGGAACTAAAGGCTATGGTGCAACTGGAATGAGAAGGATAATTAATGATGGTTTAAACAACTATTCCAGGGCAGTATCAAGAATGATGATGGATGAATCACCTGATAATACTAAATATATTTATATCGGACCAGCAGATGAAAAGACAAGACCATTCTGCTTATCAGCTATACAGGCAGGGGCAAGAACAATGGCAGAGATTAAGTCAATGGGTGGTGAATGGTTTGATTCATTAACAGGAGGTGGTGGAATTAATTGCAGACATGGATGGGAAATGGCATCAAGAGATACAAGAAGTCAATTCTACAGGAAAGAAGAAGCAGAGGATATATTAAATGCTTGATAGAAAATTCTTTTTAGAACTATCCAAAGATGTTGTGCCAATGTTTAGAAAGCATACATTCATTAATGCTTTAGATGTTAAGGGTAAGAAATTTAAAGGATATTCAACAGATTATGGCATAGCAAAACGAACAGGGAAAATGTTTAGACAGGCAACAGAATTTAAAAATACTACTGCACCTGTATTATCATCTGACTTGCTTCGAGATTATAAATTGCAAGGCACATCATCATCAGGGTTTAAATTCGGCTTTGCTACAAGAGGTGGAAGGGTGGAACACCTTGCAAAGATGGGCAGGGTTATATCATCAGAATCAAAACCTATCCCTGACAAGATAGCTAAATTTGTAATGTCAGAGGCAGATAAATATGTCACAAAAGAATTGGGAAAAATAAAAGGTGGAACTTTTAACATATAGTTTCTTAAATTAAAGTATAACATTAACTCACAAAAGAGGTATTAAAATGGCAGAAGAAGTAAAAAATACACCACAAGCTGAAGATAACAGCGTATCAAATCCCAGCACACAAGCTGATATTAAAAATGATGTGCCTTATGATAGATTTCAAGAGGTAAATGGTCAAAAGAATCAGTTTAAGTCAGAAAATGAGGGTTTAAAAGCTGAACTTGCAAAGGTAAAGGTTGCACAGGAAGATGCCAGGCAGGATGCTTTAAAGAAGAACTCTGAATTTGAAACTTTATACAATGAAACTGATACTTTGAACAAAAAGCTGACTGAACAAAATGAGGTTTTTAAAAAAAGGGAACAGGAAGATAGAGAAAGAATGATTGATAAAGTTCCTGAAGAACAGCGTGTATTTACAGAAGGCATGAGCAATTCTGTGTTGGCTCAATATATAGAGCAGAATCAGACAAGTGCAAATGCTGGTAAGACCGATTCATCCAGAGCAGGAACAACTGTTAAGGGTGAAATGGGTGGATACGATTCGTGGCAGGAATTTGCAATAAAAGACCCAAAGGGTGCAGAAAAAGCCATTGCAGGTTCTACTGCGAATTATATAAAATAATTAATAACCCTGCTTGAAGATGACCTTGTCATAGTTGATAGAGGGTAAATGAGGACATAAATAATGGCAAATACAGATGTCGGTATTGCAGCTGGTGGTTTAGGGAAAACCATTGCAGCAGCAATAGTACAATTTAACAAAGCAGCAGTAACACCACAGACTATTTCAATGGCAGCAGCAGTTAAGGGTTCTAATACAGTTCAATTTCCTGTCTATGCTAAATTAGCAGTTAGTGCTGTTGAAAATGAAGCAACTGGTGATGAAGATACAGAAGTAGCAGCAACAAGTATTACAACTGCTGCAACTAATGTTGAAG
>VTLG01001673.1_pt1 | contig 15922 bp, 23 predicted proteins | sample 4694571 | NCBI WGS metagenome assembly VTLG01 (sample SAMN12604809, study PRJNA352737) | marine metagenome | biome: ENVO:00000447; feature: ENVO:00000209|ENVO:00000569|ENVO:01000036; material: ENVO:00002151; isolation source: viral sequences binned using virsorter ...
GCACTTCGTTATAGTAGTGCTCTTGCAAATATTACAAACGGCTGGCAGTTTAGGCATTTAATTTCTAACACATGGGTGGCTTTTGAAAAAATAAAACTACAAGAAGCCTTACATGTACAGCGCAAGGCTCGCCGTAATGGAGCGTTCCAGATTTGGGGATTATTTAAAGCCCATCAAATTTTAACCCATGACTCTACAAATTTCTTTTTTTTGGGGGGCACGTTTACGCCGAACGAATTTGAAGGTGATTTCTTTGAAATAAACTTTGATACGACTAGTGCAAATTCAGATGTACTTAGCGAATTTGTTAAATCGGATGGAAGCAATTCGATGGGTTCTTCTGCAGGCTCAGGCTCGGTGGCAGGAAATTCATCAACCGTAGCCAATGACAATCGTTATTTATTAAAGGCAAATAATTTAAGTGGCTTAGAATCTGCTACTACTGCACGCACGAATTTAGGGCTTGGAGATTTAGCCATTTTAAATACAATAAATAATGGAGACTGGAGTGGCGACGATTTGAGCATTGCTAATGGTGGCACAAACGCCTCTACCCCTGCTGCTGCACGCACGAATTTAGGGCTTGGAACTACAGACAATGTAACTTTCAATCAAGGCACTTTTAACGGCACTTTAACTATAAATGCAGACATCTATCAAAATGGAAGTGCCTACGAGACCCACGCCGAACAATTTTTTACAAAAAAAGATTTAATTATCTCTAGAGATGGGGCAACTACTGGATTAACTAGTGGAGCTATCTCTGGATTAAAAGTGTTGTTAGCCAATGGAACAAATAATGTTATTGTTGGCGTAGATAATCAAGCCATTGCACGGGTGGGGTGGGAAAATGGAACTTTGCAGGCTATAGCTACACGGCAAGATATCCCAACTAATGAGGGCATACCCTTTTGGGATGCAACAACAACAAAGTTTACAACCTCATCTAATGCTACTTTGGATAGTGGGGGTAATGTTACTTTTAATGAAGGCACGTTTAATTCAAATTTAACTTTATCTAGTGGCACATCAGGAGATGCAACTTTTATTATAGAGTCTGATACGGATAATGATAATGAGGCAGATAATCCTATAATCTTAATGAGACAGGATGCAGCAACGACTGGAGTTAACATAGGATTTGATGAAGCCAATTTTGGTGGAAATAAATTTGGTATTGCTAGGAGATATAGTAACACCAATTATTATGACGTTTTTATTTTAAATACGGCTAATGGAAATATATCTATAAACACTACCATAGACTCAGGATTTAAATTAGATGTAAATGGCACGTTTCGGGCGGTGGGTGATGTACATGTAGGAGCTGATGTTCTACCTACAACAAATTATGAATCAAATATTGGTTCTTTAACTAAAAAATTCCTAAGCCTCCACGTAGCCGAATTAAATGTGGAATCCATTGTAGCAAGTGAACGGCGCTCAACCATTGGCGGGCGTTTAAACATAGGCTTGGGCAACATTTTAGTTAGCGATTTAAGCACAAGTGGAACAACACTTTACGTTAAGCATAATAATTTAAACGTAAACGATATTTTACATTTCGAAAAAGATGGCTCAGTAGAATTTATGAAGGTTACTGCTTCCAATGGTGGAAGTGCAGGAAATTATAGTTACAGCGTAACTCGTAATTTAGATGGATCGAGCGCCAACGCTTGGAGCGCAGGCGACTCATTAATAAATACGGGAACTACGGGCAATGCCTTCTTAGATATATATTCTTTAAATTCATTAAAAACAGGAGTATCTACAAACGGCGCTACCATTGCCTACATGGAGCGCACGGGTACAACTTATAATGATATAGATTCCAGAGCAATTGTGGGCAATTTGAAAGGTTGGTACGGATACAATAATAATATATATGGTGCAGGCTTTGGCGATTATTCGAATGAAAATTTAGTCATTGATGCAACAAATGGACTGCGAATTCGTAGCGGATCAAATGTAGCACTTGAGGCAAATTCGGGGATTCTTAAAGTGGGCAACAACTTTGTGTATACGGTAGCAAATTCAACACTTAAAGCCTCGGGCTGGACTTTAAACGAAAAATGGCTTTTATCGCCAGATGATGATTTTGGAAATAGTTCAAATGACACCCCTATACGGCTTTCGACTGAGAATTCGGGAAGTGGAGTTGTTTATGATGGCACAAGGAAGCTGAAGGGCTTAACAATGACGTGGCATAAGCTAGGTAATGCAGGGCATTTAGTTTTTGGGCAAATTATGCAGAATGCTACGTCTTTAAAAAGTGGCTATCACGGCATTCAAATGATGAATGATCAAGCACATGAATTCTTTGCACTTGCTGGAGAAACAAATAGCGCAAATGGTAGCGTTTATGCCAAGATAGGCGGTTTTAATTTTGATCATGAAAAATTAACAACGACGGGGGTAACCATTAAAAGTGGAAGCAATGCTCACATAGCTTTAGGCAGCGCAACCAGTTTAACAGCAGGTACGGGCGTTTGGCAGGACGGGCTTGGCAAATGGCGGGTGGGCAATCCGTCAGGAAATTACATTAAATGGGACGGAACAAACTTAGATGTAAAGAGTGAATCTTTTGATTTTGATAGTACAAATTTAAACATTAATAGCACAGGTACAAGCTATCCATCTGCCGTTTATGATTCAAATAAAGATGATGAAAAAAGCAATGTGGGGCTCTCAGCAATATCAACATATAATTTAGGGGAGATTTCTTTGACCGATAGCGATAAAGAAGAGATCGTTAAATGCTATGCAGACTATTATATAAACTTTACACAAGGGTTCTCTGAGCCTTTTCCAGTTTTAACGATTCATTTTTTAATACAAGGAAAAAAAATCTCCGATCAATCTTGGGTTGATTTAGATTCATCAACAGAGTTAAACAAGCCATTATTAATTGGTTCAGATGGTTTTTTTCTTAATGAAAAAATTGGTGTTAAAACATCATTATTTGACGGAACAATTGATGACGATATTACTTTTTATTTTAAAAAATCTACAGAAAACATTTATAATGGCTACAAATTAATTATTCGTCTTGAAAAAACGGGAAACGGAGGCTCTCTTGGTAGTAATTCAAAGATAAACTCTAGCTATATAAGACCCTATACTCCTGTGGTTGAGATAAATTCTGGAGGCTTTTGGATACGCAAATCGGACGCGGTTTTTGAAAAAAATGGCACTCAAATTTTTGATACAACTTTAATTACTTAAGCAAAAAAGGAAATGATAGAAATAAAAATAGGAAATTTAATAGAATACGCTAACATATTAAACGATTTAATTAGTTTAAATGAAAATGTACGTCCCTTTTATGGGCAAGCTCGAGCACTTTTAATACATATAACAAAGGAGATGCAGCAACTCGAAGGGTTGAGTGAAGAGGACTGGAACGACATTTCGGAACGCACCCTAAATTTTGGCGAAAAAATAGAACCGCCAAAAACCTTTCCAATTCCTTATATTAAAATAATTGAAGCGTTTTGTACGGAAGTACCTAAGTTTGAATCGCAGGTTGAAAAAATCTTAAACGAAAATAAAAAAAAACAAGAATTAAAGGAGAGAACTAATGGACACGACATTCACTATAGCATCGGGGCAAACAGCTAGTAATATTATACACTTAAAGGGAACTGTACCCGTTCTAGTTTATTTGCCCGTGCTAACGGGAACTAGTCTAACCTTTAAAGTGGGGCAAAGTTCAACAGATATGCATTTTTTGGCGGACAAAAATGATGTTGTTGTTTCAATCACAAATATAGACGGCACCAACAAGGCGAGATTGTTAGAGCCTAATTTATTTGTAGGAGTTCAATATTTGCAGGTTATATCTAATGCCAGCGAAGCGGCAAGTAGACAAATAAAGCTCTTGAGCAGAACGTTTATAACTAGAGACATCTAATTATGAGTTTTCATTTCTTTTTTGCGAACAAAGGCGATTTTTTACTAGATAAAATCCCTTCCATTGTAGCGATTTCAACATCAAGAAAATTAAGTAGCAACGCTTCCTATGCTATGCGGATTCGCAGGGCTAGTGATGATGCTGAGCTAGATGTGGGCTTTGCGGGCAATTCTATTGATAATAAAGCTATTAAAAATTTTGGGGGTTATAATTTATTAGGATATACGGAGGATTTAACAAATCCTATTTGGGTTGTTGGTAGAACTGGTAATTTTCCAATCCTAGTCTCTAGCGGCATAACCGCTCCAGATGGAACAAGTACAGCTTTTAACGTTAGAATGAGTCTTGAAGGGGCAACAGGGGCAGGTGATATACTAGATTTTAAACAAAATATTGCTACTATTGCAGGCAAAAATTATACATCTTCTTTTTACCTTCGATCTGGAGATGGTGTGCTAAAAAATCTTGCATTTTTTAATGTTATAGGAAATTTTTATCAAATTACAATAGGAACAGAATGGCAAAAGTATGAGTTTACTAACACTTCTAATAGCACTGTCTTGGGGGCTTTAAGGTTTAGATTGCAAGGAAACTCGACAGATAACCTGGTCAATCTTGAAGTATGGCATCCTCAAGCTGAGATAGGTTCAAGTGCTACACAATATCAACCCCGTTTAGCAGGCGGAGCAAGTAATTGCTTTTTAACTACTTTATACGACCAAAGTGGTAAAGGCAATGATGCAAATCAAACGGTGGTAACTAATCAACCTAAAATATATGACGTAGCAACAGGGGAAGTAACAAAAGAGAATGGCAAGCCTGCTATGGTCTTTGATGGAGTAGACGATAATATCGGAATAGCTAATGTTGCGGGGCGTTCAAATATAGATGCTTATTTTGTAAACAGGCATAATCCTAGTCTAAATAGCAATAATTCTGCTGCTACTAGATATATTTACCCATCTAGAAATATTGGGGGTACTTACGGATTTGTTGTTCAGAAAGGTAGCAATTCAACCACAATCACAAGTAATTACGGAAGCCCTAATTTTTATAAAAACAATATTTTGTTTGTTGGAACAACAAGAGATGATATTTATGAATTTTTAGGGCAAACTCAAAATGTTGTAAATCATAAGGGGGCTAATGTCACAAGTTGGGATAGTTTTAATTTTGGTGGCTTTACAACTAATACATTTTATTTTGAGGGTACATTTCAAGAAATTATAATTTTTGATAGAAATTTAACCACAAAAGAAAGAACTTTACTTCATTCAGATATAAACAACCATTTTAACATTTACTAACAAAAAAATGCAACGATATTTAGAAATTAAACAAACAACAAACACTTACAATTCCAAATTAAGGGCAACCAATTTGTCCAGAGTTATTTTTGATTGTGAAAAAGGAAAAATTGTCATTCCAGACGTAACAACCTATGCCTTTCCGATATCCGAAAGTTTTATAAGAATTGATGAAAATGGTAATGAAGTGTGGGGCTTAAAGTGTAGTGAAGACACGGTGATTAAACTACATGAAGACTTAGAGGAGAGCTTTATTTTCAGTCAACTTTGCCAAATTTTACCGCAAAAATTGTTAGAAGAAGGCGGGCTTCAGTTTTTAAAAGACACCGCAAGTGATTTAATCGCTAAAAAAGACGATCCCGAAGTTACCATCACAATGGCAGACATTGCCGCTATTGGTGATGGAGTTTTTGTTGATTTTGATGATGAATCTTTAGAGTAAGTTTAAAGGTCTTTAAACTTCAAATACGCATGATACCAATCGCCCATGCGACTCATTAGCTTGGCTAATCTTTGAGCTGTTTGGTCGTTGTCTTCAATCCAATGTACACGAATGGCAATTAATTTGCCAGGGTAGTCAACGGATGCACCTAGATTTGATTCTCGTTTAAATTGCATCCATTCTTTTTCTTGATCCAAATTAAAATGAACTGATTCTGCTATAAATCTTGGATTTCTTGCATGAACAATAAAAACCCGATGATCTACCATCGGGTTATTTGCAACTATAAAGCTAGGCAGTTTTTTCATATTATCAAAAATAATTTAATTTGTAAATTAGATTGAATATGATAGTCAAGCCTCGTCTTCGCAGATTAAATAGCCTTTGTTATCAATGTACAAATTTTCATCGCCAATTTTAAACATTTCATCGCCATCCTCATCGTAAATAATAGTATGATCGTCATCTTCCTTTGTGGAGGTGTAGGCATGATTTTCTAAAATATGTACTGCTAACCATTCTCCCGCCTCTTCGATGCTATTCCAACGTTCAATTACAAAGTCTGTATAGGTTGAATTGCTATTATTTATATCTTTGTTTTTTAAAATTTTATACATTTTTTTATCCCTTTAAAATCAGTCTTAATATTAGTTTTTGTTAAAAATATGTAACATCTGCGTTTATGCAGATTCTTTTGCTACCAAAATCAACAATCGATAACTCTTGTCTTTGATCGCCTTTATTAGCTTGTGCTTTTGCAAAATAAACATAATTAAGACCGTTTAATGTGCCAGTTTGAGGCTTTGAAGATTCGTTCCAGTTTTTTGAAGACTTTATAAAATCTTCAATAGTTTGCTTAGTTTCTTGAACTTCTTCTATCCAGCCGTCTTCGAAGAATTCTTCATCATAAAATTCGTTATCTGTTGCTTCATTAAATTTGTCTAAAGCCTCGATAAATGTATCATCTTGAGCTTCATCATTAGCTTCTTGAGCTTCTTGAGCTTCTTGAGCTTCTTCATTTTGTGAAGAAGCCGAAACTGTCATAATTTCCCAAGCCCATTCGGGGAGGTCTTCAGATTTTGCACTAATTAACCAAGATTCAACGGTGAATTTCTTGCCGTCCCAGTTTGATCTGGATTTTGGGAACCAAAGATTCCATCCTTTTAAGCCAACATGTGAATCTACAGTTACATTTACGAGGTAGGCTTTAGCGCTTTCTTTAACGATTGAAGCGTCTAGTAGTGTTTGAGTGTCGTTTGAATTTGTCATTTGTTTATCTGTTTTAGTTAAGAAGCTGATACCGCTCCGTTGTTTAATTTCTTTTATAAAATAAGAAACTTTTTTTAAACATGCAAATAAAAATATCATTTTTTTATCATTTTTTGTGAAATATAATAAATATATCATTTTTTCGGGGGTAAATATTATAAATTCATCATAAAAAAATCTCGTTTAATGATTAAATAGGGCTATTTATCCTTTAACAAGGGTTTTGATACTTTAAATAAAAGATTCACACAGAATTTTTTATTTTACTATAAAAACAATGTCTTAACAAGATAAATTACAAGAAATTTATCATTTTTGATAAAAAATAATCGAGTTTTGTGAAGTCTTGAAGCGCTGGAGCTTCTTTAGGGGCATACTTTAAATAAATCTCAGTTGTTGAAATAGAAGTGTGTCCATATTGATCTCTAAGATAAATTAAGCCATAATCTTTGCGTTCTGATTTGGTGATGATCCAAAAGCCGTACGTATCTTTGAGATGATAAATTTTGTTTTCAAAGATTCTTTTGTAAACCCTTGCCACGATTTGTTGAGAGCGATTATTTTTTGCCCTTAATAAATAGCCATCATTGTTTCCACAAATTGAAATGAATTTGTCGCTTAATATAAATTCAAACAATGCTAGCGCTTCATCTTGAATGTCAACAAAGCGTTGCCGATTTGTCTTTGTTGTAAACGATCCCCCAATTAAGATTCGTTTATACTCCAGAGACACGTCCTCTCGTTTAATTCGGTGCAGTTCAATCGGTCGAACGCCCGTAAAGCGTAACACTAACCAGCTACATATTATCCATATTTTATAAATTTGATTTTTTTTTATTTGATCAAAATATTTTTCGCACCCCGAAAATAAAACATCGTTTTCGATAAAAGTAGGAATTTTAGTTTGAACTTTAACAACAGGATACTTTATAGCTTCTCTTAGATAATTGCGCTCAACGCACCAATTTATAAAGCTTTTAATTGTTTTATACAACCCTCTCTGATAAGAAGGTGTTTTGCCGTGTAAAAATAAGTGAAGGTGATCTTTGGTTAAATCGTTTATATAAGGTGGGCATATTTTTTCAAACAGTTTAAGTTTATTTTTTACAATATGATAAGTGTTCAAATTCCATACAGCAAACTTAGTTTTGTAATCGATAAACTCATCAATCGCTACCATTGACAACACTTTTATTTCTTTGTGTTTAGAAAGCTGATCGAAGTCAATAGTACCCGATTCTACAAAGGCTTTTATATTTTGGTTCCGAAACCAAGACTGCTGCCAAGGATCGTGATAGCCGTTGCGCTCCAGTTGATCTAATGCGCTTGCTCTCTTTCGGGCCTCTGAGAGTTTTTTCGTTCGCAAAGTCTCAACCTTTTGTTTTTGATTTTTTTCAGAATTTGACCATGTGATATAGTAAGTACCCGTTTGGGTTTTGCGAGGCTTAGATGGCATAGATAAACTAATTTAGGTTAGCTAAACTTAACGAATAATTTTTTGTAAATTCTTTAAAAAAAAGTGTATTTTGAAGTATTAACCTTTAATTAAATTGAAGAAAAATGATTGATTTATATAACCCTTTCGCTAAATACAATCAACCAGATGAAATAATTCCTGGGGAGACAAGCGGTGGATCGGGTACGGGGGATTTGCCTACTGAAGAAAAAAAACAATAATCTACTTCGTGTGAAGTTTATACTACTCCTTGTATACATGCAGTTGCTTACGATTGGGCTATACGCCCAGTCTAAGCTATCTGTCTATGATTTTATAAAAGAACATTATTACAGCCACAAAGCCGATTCGGTAGCAACCATCTCATTGCAACAGTTAATTGATGAGGGCTTAAAAGGAGATTCATTATATCATGCGCAAAGTTTAATTGCTCACTCTAATCAAAAGATTCAAAATTATAAAGTAGCTTTAAATTGGCTACATTTAATACCTAAAAATGATATCGAATACAAAAGATTATTTTTTGACATAACATTTTTAGAAGCGCTTATTTATTACGAGGCAAGGCAGCTTATCAAAGCCGATTCTATTTACAGTGAAACGCTCCCACAGGTTCCAGAAGAGTATCCTTTACTTCTTACCATCAATTACAATAATTTTGGTAATGTTAAACTCTTTTTTTTAGAAATAGACTCGGCGCTAGCCTATTATAAGAAGGCGATTTTTTATAATAATAAAACCACGGATACCCGAAAAGCACGGCGAGAAAATTTACATTTAGCGAATTTGTCTAATTTATATATAAATCTCGGCGATATTAAACAGGCTAGAAAATACCATGACCAAATAATTTCATCAGCAATGGATGTTGAACGCCGTTTAAGTTGGGAGCTAAATGCGGGCAAAATAAGCATGGCTGAGAAGAATTATGAGACAGCCATTATTAGATTTGCAAATGTAAAGAGTGTAGCTCATGCATATGGTGGGGCAGGTTTACAAAGCTACATAGACATGGCGGTAATGCTAGCCGTTAAAGCCTCCACTATGCACCAACGGGAAAAAAGGGAATTTAGGTTTAAAATAATTGCATTTATTGCAATTTTTGTGTTTTTAAAAATGTACAAACCTATAAAAAAGTATTTAATACCTAAAAAATTAAAGATAAAACTTTCAAAAGTTAATCTTTTTAGGAAACCTATTCATAACGAATTTTAGAGATTTTCGATTGCTTCATAATTATAGGAGGTTGGGTTGGGGTTTAAATTTTATTTTATTACCGTTTCTATCTTTTCAGGATTTAGATTTTTTATAAATTTATATAATGAAGCAAAAGCCCTCTTTGAACGTCCTGAATCCCATCGAGCTACATCTAAAGTAGAATTACTTACATTTAGACCGCTGAAAGAGCTTGCCATGATTTGAGCTTCATAACCTGCTCCCCAGTCTGCAGTTGCAATTATTGTGGTAGAGTCTACAAATATAGTAAATCTTGCCTGCGTTGATTCTCCTATATCTTTAGGGTCTGTTATAATTGGATTTTCTTGACTAATAACTCGATACCCCTCTAAACTTAATGTTTTTACTAAATCTTTAATGATGAGGGGTTCATTAAAGTAAGCAAAAATTGTATCTGAATTTTTCTTAATTAAAGTTTGTTCTTGTTCGCTTAGCAAGTCATTTGATGACACACAATTTATTAAAAAAATAAGTACGGGAATTAAAAGTAGCAAACGCTTCATAATTATAGGGGGTTGGGTTGGGGTTAAGATTATTTTGGGTGATAATTAACTTTAAGCTGAGGTGTAAAACTGCTTATTCTTGTATTCATTTTTTAACAACTCATTTTCTTTTGTTAATTCAAGTATTTTTTTTTGGCTAGCTATAAAATCGTCTTTAAGGTCCAACAATTCTTTATCCTTATCAAGAAATTTATCTCTAGCCTCAATTAATTTTTCTTGTAGGGCTATAATTTTTTCTCGTAATTCATCAATTTTAGTCGCCGTATTAGTGTAGTAGGGAGTTTCTGGCTCATTAACAACAGCGGAGCCTGGAGCGCTACTTTTGAGCATACTAGCTTTGCCAAATAGAAGCCATTCAATGTTTAATTCTTGAAACATTTCTAAAATTTTTTCTAATTTATCAAAACTAATACTATTTTTTAAATGATGTACATACCCATTTGATGCGCCGATTGACTTCTCAAATTGATGCACATTCAAGCCTTCTTTCTTAATTAGATATTTTAATCTGTCTGATATATTCAATAAAAACAAGTTTTTAAAATAATATTTGGAAAATTTTCTAAAATTTGATTCATTTTTTGAAATTTATCTATATATTGTAGGTGTAACATTTAAAACAATACATATAAAAAATAAATAACAAATGGATTTAGATAGACACACACGGTTAAAGGTAGCTTTAATCATCCAAAAAAAAACATTAACCCAGTTTGCTGAGGAGTTAAATGTAAGCCTAACACATTTATGGGTGCTTGCTTTACGAAAAAATTCAGAAAGGATAAATAAAGCGATCGATGAAACAATTGAGCGTTCAGACATTATATTTGCTAATTATTTGGCGCACAAAAAATTAAACACTAATCTTTCTTAACATCTTAAAAATTATGGCTAGTATTTCTGAAATTTTAATCGAAATCACAGGCGGGATTAATCCTATTTGTAGCATCAAAGAAGTTGCAACGGTCCTTAACAAAAGCGAACAATCTACTTATGGATACAGAGCAGGGACATCTGAGCCTCTTTGGAGCGATGTCGTTCGTTTGTCTCAATATTTAATAAAAGAGTATGGCTATTATCGGCTATCTATGCAACCAGTGCTTAACACAGCTAAAGGAGAGTCTAATGGTGAGGTTTCAGATGAATTGATGAAAATATTTGAAGCTGCCACAGATTTACACAGGGCTTTTAGGGCAAATAATAAAGAAGCTGAATTTTGGAAGGCATACAATAGAATAGCGGATCAGGTAGCTGTTTTAAAGGAAGAAGGCGACAGGCGATTTGGTAAAAAATAAAAATTAAAGATTTAATCACATAAAGCTAAGCAAATGGAACTACTGTTGACTGAATTAGAGCAATTACATTATGCAAGCCCTAATCCTTACAAAGCAGGTGCGTATAAACGGGCTATTTCTTCTCTTAAAAAACTACCTTTAAATGAATTTAACAACAGAGAATCGTTTATAGATTTGCCACATATTGGTAAAAGCATTAATGAGCGTATTATCAAATTTAAACTATATGGGCCTAGCGTAATTAAATCCGCTCCAGTTAAAGTTCGTAAATCCTTTGTTACACAAAGGGTTCAAATAAATGCAATTAAAGCATTAATTGAAAAAAGACTGCTTCAGATTAAATCCAATTTAATATTAGTTGGTTCTTACAGGCGAAAAGTTGCTTGGATTGCAGATATAGATGCTCTTTGTTTTCATCAGAACAAAAAGCTTGTTACAAGCTATTGTAACAAACAATTTGAGCCATTGGTATTGGGTGACAAAAAAGCATCTTATATAATTTGTAATGAAAATAACATTCAATTGGACGTTAATTTTATTACCAAAAATGAACTCCCTTTTGCAATGTTGCACCATACAGGCTCATTTGATCATAATATAAAGATGAGGAGGAAAGCCAAATTGTTAAATCTTAAACTAAATCAATATGGCTTATGGGATTCCAAAGACGATTTGATTGACTGTTTTTCTGAACAAGAAATATTTGAACAATTACGGATGCCTTATGTAGATCCTTCTTTTAGATAGTAAAGCAATAAAAATAAAACATTTAATTACATAAAAATGAAAAAATTTAAAGACCGAAAACTAGGCAAATTTATATGGGGCATTGGCGATGCTTTAAAGGGCAAGGGCAAGGGCGCTAAATATGCGGATGCTATCTTTGAAGTGCTTCCCGTGCCTAATCCTGTTCGCATTGCCAAGGAAAAAAATGTCTCCGAATTATTAGAATTTGTAAAAAACGATAAAAGAACGCTTAATGCCGTAAACAAATTCAATTCAGATTTAATAGATAAGCTACTAGACCAACAACCTAATTGGGTTAAGCCTGCGTTGCTCTTTGTAGGTATAATTGGATTGTTCATTTTAATTGGATTAGGCATCATAGATGCTGAATTTTTAGCCGAATTGATTACCTCAATTTTTTAAAAACATGAGCGCACAAATTTATTTAAAACAAGACAATAAATGGAAGCCCTTTGAGCTTGAGACTGCTGAGACAAATCAAATTCTTCAAGAAAAGAATATAGTGATACATTCGTCTGCAAACATTAGCGAAGGGGTAAAGATTGGTGATGGCGTATCGATTTATAAAAACGTGCAAATTCATAAAAACGTGCAAATTCATAAAAACGTGCAAATTCGTGAATTTGTGTGTATTCATGAAGCATCAGTCATTCATAAGTTTGTGTACTTGGGTACACAAACAGTTGTTGGGCAAAATTCAGTGATTTGTAAAGGATCAGTGCTGTGGAACTCGGTGATTGTTGGCGATAAATCTTTTATTGGTGAATTTACACGTATTGGCAAAGGTGTAATTCTTGGCAAAGACGCACAAATTGATGATTTTACAAAAATTAACAATCATCTATCTTTTAAAATCGGAGTTGATGTATGAGCGTAGAAATTTATTTAGAAGAAGACAATAAATGGAACCTCTCTGAGCTTGGGACTGCTGAGACAAAGCAAATTCTTAAAGAAAAAAATATAGTCATTCACCCATTAGCAGTCATTGGCAATGATGTACGCATTAGCGCTGATGTAAGCATTGGTAAGCATGTACGCATTCATGAAGGTGTACGCATTCATGAAGGTGTGCGCATTGGCGAGCATGTACGCATTGGCAAATATGCACGCATTGGTGAAGATGTAACGATTGATGAGCGTGTTCACATTGGTGAGAGTGTTGAGATTGGTGAAGGTGTAACGATTTACAAATGGGTACTTGTTTATAAAGGAGTAAACATTGGTAAAGGCGCTCAAATTGGCAAAAGGGTAACAATTTTGCCTAAAACAAAAATTAGTGAAGGTGTAACTTTTGATAAATGGGCGGTGATTTGTAAGGGCGTACAAATTGGCAAATTGGCAAACATTGGCAAAGATACAATCATTGGCGATAGCGTACGCATTGGCGCTAATGCATGCATCAGCGCTGATGTAAGCATTGGCGAGCATGTACGCATTGGTGAAGGCGTAACGATTAATCGGGGGTTAAACATTGTACAGGGAGTTGTTGTATGAGCGCATTAGTTGAACAGGCGAGATATGTAGTGAAAGAGATTGAAGATCGTTTAGCGTTGCTTCATGTGGCTGAACAAAAACTTAAACACATTACACTTTCATCAAAGCAAGCAGCCTCCATGCTTAACATTGCAGAAGGCTACTTTAACAATTTAAAGCCTTTATTGAAGAAGAAAGGCTATTTAACAAACGGCGTAATGTATCTGGAGATACAAGACATAGCTAACTGGTGTAGCATTAAAGGGCATAATTTTAAAAATTTACCAAAAAAATGAATGTAACAAAATCTAATCACTATCTGTTTACAAGAGTTATTTGCACAAACAAATTCCAGCTTATTTATGTACGCGATTGGGTTTCTTTAAAAAATAAAGACTCAACAGCCATTTATTCCACAAAGAATGTATCATACAACAAGGCTTATTCTTACCCAATTACGGTTGATGTTTTTTGTACCAAAAAACCTGTAAATGAACCGAAACTATATACTTTTAAACAATTTGCATTAAAAATTGACTGGAACAAGAGAGAGTTTGTTGATAAAGACAAAAATGAAGAAAAAGAGGCGCTGTTAGATTTGTACGAGACGCTAAAAAGTAGTTTAGCGGCACATTCAGAGCGCTATCATACACGGGAGCGAGAACGATTTGGGGGGTCATCAAAAGAAGTAATTACAGGAACGGAGCGACCATTTAATGAATGTCCATTTGAAGATAAATATGTTGGTAAAGCGTTTGATCGTCTTTGTGATGTAATGGAGACGAATTTAATAGACGGGAGTTTTTAAACATGAAAACACATTGGAAAAAATTACACAATCCAGACTACTTTGGCTCATGGTGTATTCCTGAAGGCGAAGATTTGATTGTTACGATTAAACAAATTAAAGTTGAACAAATCACAGGCGAAGGTGGTAGGGTTGAACAGCTTTCAGTGTGTTATTTTGAAGAAAAACAAAAGCCGTTAATCTTAAACGTAACCAACAGTAAACAAATTCAAAGTATATATGGCACACCCTACATTGAAGATTGGGTTGGTAAACAAATTCAATTATTCAAATCCACAACAAAAATGAAGGGAGAGGTAGTTGATTGTGTTAGGGTGCGTCCTTTGCTTGTTAGCAAACAAAAACCTGCATTTACTCCAAACAATGAGCGCTGGAAGGGAGCTGTTGAAGCTATATTTCTAGGAGACTCAACCATCGAGGCGGTAAAGAAGCATTATACATTGAGCAATGATGATGAGGCGTTGATGAAGCAACAAATTTTAAAACTAAATGAAAACGAGCCGATCAATGCCTAAGCCTTGCTATATTACTGCTTCAAAAATAAAAGACATGATGACTAATGGGCGGTCTAAATCTAAGACTTGGGGCGATTCGGCGATAAATTATGCCTATGCAGTAGCGCTTGAACGTTGCGGAGTTGATCTTGTAGATACAGCTTTTGGGGCCGCTATTGATTGGGGTCATAATAACGAGTATTTAGCCATACAGGCTTATGAATCTGCACGATTTGTGGACGTTCATTCTCAGCAAGTTTTTCAACAACACTCAAATTATGCCTTTGTAGGGGGTACGCCAGACGGTTTAATTGGGGATGTTGGCGGCCTAGATGTTAAATGCCCATACAACATGATCAATCATGGAAGAAATATAATTAACAATGAGCAGTTGAAGCTATACAACGATCAATTTCAGGGCTATATGTGGATCACGGGTAGGGCTTGGTGGGATTTTGTCTCGTTCGATCCCCGATACCCTAAAGAACTACAGTTGCATGTACACAGGGTGGAGCGAGATGATGAGCGCATAGAGCAGATTGATCAAAGATACAACGAGTTTGAATTTCTTGTTCAAGATTTTGTCAATAAAATAAAAGGTAAGCAATTATGAGAACTTATAGACTTGTAGATTAAAATTTTATCCATTTAGGTGTGAAAGCCTAATTGGTTTTTAAAAAAACGATTTTAATTATTGATAACAAAAAAGAGGATATATGCCATTAATAGACTTTAAAACGATACTTTTGTTAACTGCTTTGATGCTGTTTATTATCCCAATTTTTTTGGCGTATCAAGAAATGCGCACTAAAAATAACGGAGATAGGTGGTGAGAGTTTTACACATTAAAATTTAATTAAGTAAATGTTTAAAAAAATACAAAATGGAACAATTTATATATGTTTGGCTAAAATTTGGACACTTTGTTTATCCCATTGCGTGGATTGGAAGTGTAGTGTTAGGATTTGCTTCAATCCTC
>VTLG01002892.1_pt1 | contig 15920 bp, 21 predicted proteins | sample 4694571 | NCBI WGS metagenome assembly VTLG01 (sample SAMN12604809, study PRJNA352737) | marine metagenome | biome: ENVO:00000447; feature: ENVO:00000209|ENVO:00000569|ENVO:01000036; material: ENVO:00002151; isolation source: viral sequences binned using virsorter ...
AGATGAACGGCCTCGTAAAAGACGCGCTCAAGGGCTTGCCGTCCGCACTTAAAGGTATCAAGAGGTCCATCGTAGACGGGGACTCGTCCTCGGAATGGGCGCAAATATACGAAGACTTTGTCCGTGCCGGTGGTCAGAACGCCACTAACATGATGGGCGATTTGAACGATCAGGTCAGCAACCTGCAAAACCTGTTGCAAGAAATCTCAAATGATGGGGCCAAAGGACTTGCCGGAAAGACGAAGGCCGGGTTCTTCAAGCTGCTCAACACCATGGAAAACTACAATACTGTGGTGGAAAACGGTATCAGGGTGGCTACCTATAAGGCGCTTCTCGACAGGCTTGGGGAGGGGGGGAAAGAGAGGGCCGCTCAAGCCGCAAGAAACGTAACCGTGAACTTTGCCAAGGGCGGCGAATACAAGACGTTCATGAACAGCATGTATCTGTTCTACAATGCGGCGCTGCAAGGCTCGTTTGCGATGCTGAATGCGGCGCTGCGCTCTGGCAAGGTCAGGAAGGCGTGGGTGGGAATGGTCGTCGTCGGCCTTCTGCAAGATCAAATGAACGCCATACTTTCTGACGAGGATGAAGATGGTGAACTGATCTACGACAAGATCCCAGACTACATTCAAGAAAAGAACCTGATTATCATGGACCCGTTTGGCATTACCGACAGGTCGTACTACACGATCCCGTTACCGTATGGCCTTAACATGGCAGTCAATATGGGCAGAGCCATGAGCCGCACAGGCCGTGGCGGCTACACCGCACAAGAAGGCGGCGCAACGATTGTCGGCACCATTCTTGACACCTTGAACCCGATTGGCGATACGCCTCGCATACCGGGCCTTGACAAAGACTTTGAGTTCCAAGACCTACTTACCACTGTAAGTCCTACAGTCTTCGACCCTGTGGCTCAGGTCATAACGAACTCTGACTTTGCTCGTAACCCAATCTATAAAGAGACATCTCAGTATGGTGTTGGGTCACCCGCCAGCCAGACACATTTTTCAACAACTGGACCGTCTGCCAAGTTCATAGCTAATTTCATACGCAAGCCGTTCGGTTTGGGGGATGCCTCAGACGTAAGGCCGGGGTTCATTGAGGTATCGCCCGACACTTTGGAGTTCTGGTTCGAGTTTGCCACTGGCGGCGTCGGACGTTTTGTAAAGCTGACTGGAGAGTTTGGTGCATCAACCGCGCCAAAGATTTTGGCTGGTGAGTTTGAGGAAGAGATGATCAGGTCGGCACCGTTTGTTCGGAAGCTGATCGGTTCCGTGTCTGAGAGAGAAGACCTTGCGGGATATGTGGAGAAACGTGATCGGGTTCTGCTTGCCCGTAAGGACTTGATTGATGCCCGTAAGAAGGGCGACACAGAACGGGCTGAACGCATCTTGTCTGCCTACCGTGAGGAGATCAGGATATCCGGCGTCATCAACGCCCTTAACAATGCCCGGAACAAGCTGACGAGAAAGATACGTCAGATTGAAGACAACCCGCGCATACCTGACGATCAAAAGGAAAAGCTGATAGAGCTTATGGTCGAGCGCAGGAACGAGATCATAGCTAGGGCCAACAAGATAATGAAAGACCTGTAGCCCTAGCCGGTTTGTACCATCGTACTTATTTTAGCTTGGAGTTGATCCATTCCATAACATCCTGCTTCTTCCATCTTCGGATACGGGGTGAAAGAACAAGTGGCTTTGGGAATGTGTCGTCTGTCTCCATTAGGTAATAGACTGATTTTGGTTTGACTGAAAGGATCTCGGCGATCTCCTTTTGATCAATGAAGTCCTGCCCCGCTTGGATGACATTACCTTCTACCTTTACATCTGCTTCCATTTTGTGAACTCCTCTACCATATTCTTGAACCGCTCTCTTGCTACAGAGTTGGTTCTCATTTCAGAACGACTTTCTACGCCGAGCGCTTCTCGCAGTGCGCCAGCAACACGCTTTTCTCGCTCGGCTTCGTCATTCGGCACCCCCAACAGGGTGTCGGCGTCGAATAAGAACTTCGCAAAATCTAGGTTTCTGCAAAGCATCCCCGCGCTGGCAATCAGCCTATTAGTTTCCCGTTGCTGATCCGACATCTCCGGTTGATCTTCTTCGTCTAGCTTGACCATTGCCACCATGTATCGTGACCCGACCCAGTCTGTGTGTAGGCTGGGCGGCACCTCATTCGGGTGTAGGGCCAAGCGCAGGACGGTCCCCTGTTTACTTTGAGACATGGATGTCTTCACGGCCTCAAAATGCACAGCGGCATCTCTAACTTCAGTCATCAAATACCTCCTCGGTGTGAATGTGATGAACGTCGCCCAAAATCTTTTGGAACTTACGCATTGCGACCTGTTTGTTTCGGATCATCTCCTCGACCCTCTCAAACGCATGGCCTTCATCATTGCCGCGGACCTTGTAGGTTCTGGTGTATTCTTCGATCACCGTAACCTCGTAGGTGTATCGTGGCCTTTTGGGGTTGTCTTTCATGCACTAAACTTTCCCCAGTTGTCAGCCGCCCACTCCATCGGGTTGATGCCTTGAAGGTCCCACCACGTCCTTTCGTCGCCGAAAGCATGCAGCTTCATGTGACAGCCATGACACAGGGGAACGCACCAGTTATCGCCAACCTTCATGCTCATGGCATTGGGTTCGGCGAACATGATGTGGTGCGCCTCAGAGCCGTACCCACAAACCAAGCATGGTTGCCCACGCAGGGATTGTAGGTACCGCTTAGAGCGTATCCGTTTAGAACGGGACTTCATCATCAAGGCTGATGTCGTTTGACTGCGCCTGCCGCTGCTGTGGCTGACGCTCCTCAAACTTGCTGCCAAGAATGGAGATAAACTTTGTCCCCTTCTTGCTTTGCTTTTTCCAGCCAGCCAAGCGGAGCTTGGGCTTTTTGTTGCCCCTCTCCATTTGGCTTACGAGGTCGCTGACAACCTCGTCTGGTAGCTCAAGGTCACCCGTGAAGTCAGGCTGGTTAGGCTTCTGCTTCCTCTGGTTGGCGAACAGTGCGCCAGATGGCGGGTAATCATTCATGCTGCTTCTCCTTTAGCTTCAAGAGCATCTTTACGATTAGTGAAGTCTTTCAAGACTTCGTTATAAAGGGCCTCATCCTTTTCTTTGAGGATGTTGATAGCCTCTTTATTCACACCCCAAAATCCGCGCAGCTTTTCTACGCTGTCACAGTCGGGAATAAAGGTTTTGAAAACTTCGGCAAGAACATCAACACCTTCGACTTCCCTGCGCTCACCGGCACCGTTTTCAACAACGATCTTTTTTTCCATGCCCTCAGGAAGATCTTCACCGGCATAGATGTAGTGACCAAGACCGTGCATGGCGCAACATTTAGCAAGGCACCGTTGCAGGGCTGTGTTTACTTGGAAGCTATCAGGCGTGGACACGGCCTTGTTAGCGTGGTTCAAAACAGGAAGGACCTCCGTTTGCTCTTCACCGTCAATAGTGACGGTAACCGAAACGAATGCGTAACCTGCGGGGTCCATCATGTACGGGATCATAGAATTTTCACCACCGTACAAATTTTTCTTGAAGGTCGCATTGGGATAGTGCTTCTTCACAATCCCCCATGCCCATGCCCAACTCAGATAAGTCAGGCCATTCTTGTCTTCGGTATGATCCGAAACATCAACCTTGGATAAGGTTTCCCAAACACTAGCCATCAGTTGTCTCCTCTATATTGATGACAAAAATCGGCAACACCACAATAGTTGCCCTTACACCGAGTGTATTCACCGGGTCGGTGTTCAATATCTGTCTGCACAGATTTCTTTTCGCTTGCGTATTCCCATGCAAAATTGTTGGCGTCTTGCTCGGTGCTGAACACCCGCATGGCTCGTTTCTGGCCCTTCTTCTTTACGGCCCAGCTATCGTCTTTCTTCCAACGCTCGTCGTCGCCGCACAGGGCAAACCGATCCTTTGCATCAGCCTCTAAGTCATACCTGACCTGAGCTTCTTGGTGCATGGATATGCGATCATGGATGTAATTGATGCGCTGCTGTTCTTCCCATATTGGAATATCAACAATCTTCACTGGAGCCTGAGGGTAGTCCGGTTTATTCATGGCGTCACGCTTGTTCCAGTCACGCAGCACCGCACATATGGACAGCTTAGTTACTTGCAGTCCCTTGTTTTTCTGGACCAAGTAAGCATAGACGTTAAGCTGCCGCTCCCAATCGATCTTTCCGTGAATGACAGACCACACGCTAGTCACTTTGTAGTCTGTAATCTCTACGCTTTTCCCGTCGATTTTTTGGTGATCCACGGCACCGGACAAAACCCACCCATTTACCTTTGTGAACAGCCGCTCCTCCGTAACCACATTATCAGAGGGCTTGCCGCTCTCCAGCACATGATGAACGGCGGTGCCGAACAACGGCCATATCATGTCGGTAACATCGGTCTGCCTGTCGTCAGCAAAATGCTCACGCATCAAGCGAACACGGGGACTGTCTATCAAGGTGGTCACAGAGATATCTGCTGTACCCTTGCTGTATTTGTCATTCCGTGCAAAATCTAGGAAAGACTGAGGCAGCCCGTGCTTGTTGGTGATTTGCATATGTTGTCTCCTTCCGACTTTGTTGTTAGCAAATAAATCCAATCCGGTCAATAAGGTTATTATGTTCAAAACATTTGAAATAATTGGCGAACCAGCATCCAAGGCGAATAGCCGTAAGATTGTAATCATTAAAGGTAGACCGGCGTCGATTAAGTCTGATAAAGCTAGGTCATATTCAAAGGCCTTTCTTGATCAGTGCGAGGTTTGTGAAGAATTGTTTGAAGGAGATGTTTGCGTAGAGATGTTGATCTACTACGCATCACGCAGACCTGACTTGGACGAAAGCCTGATATTAGATTTAATGCAGGGAATAATTTATAAAAATGACCGTCAAGTTAAGGAAAAACATATCTACTGGGGGATTGATAGGGAAAACCCTCGAACGATCATCAGAGTGTCACCTATGGAGGGCGGTAATATCCCAAGCTATCTCGGACGCCTATCTGGATGATGCAAGAGAAAAAGACGCCGTAGCCTACTGGATTACCACTGCCGATTTTGTCTCCGTGTGCGATCTTGCCGACATAGAATGGCGTGCTATGCAGGAAAATCTGAACCACATTTTGTGCGCCAGTTCTGCCGTGGCAAGATACGAGGGCAGGAAGCTAAAGGATCTAATAGATAAGAATAGTATTTAGTATATATATAAATATTACTATTAGCTAAAAGCTACTAGCATTCCCCTAAACCAGATTGACAGCATCTCCGGCACCGCATATCGTTGAGGTGTCTTTGGGAGATGACAATGGAAATAGATACGCTTATTCGCGGAGAAGCCCTCCGCATGGGCGAGGGTCAGCATAAGATAATATGCCCCCTTTGCTCTTCACATCGTAAGAAAAAGACAGACCGCACCTTGTCTCTAAAGGTCGAGCGGGAAGGCATTCTATTCAACTGCTGGCACTGTCAAGACAGCGGCTTTATCGCCGCTGAAGAGGAGGTATTTGAGCCAAAGGAGAGAGAAAACATGACGTTAGCTGTCAAATTTGAGTCTGGAGATTTGTCCGATGGTACAATTTCTTGGCTGAAGAAGCGTGGGATATCCAAGAAGACTGCTGAGAAGGTGGGCATTGAGTCCGGCACCAACTACATCCGCGGCCTTGGCAAAGAGGTGAACTGTGTATTCTTCCCATACAAGAACAAGGGCCAGACATACGCGCAAAAGATACGGGCCATCGAAGAAAAAGGATTTGCCTGTAACGGGTCGCCAGCATCGTTCTTCAACGTAGACAACATTGCCCATGACGAGGGGCTTTTCATTTGCGAAGGCGAGATGGATGCGCTCAGTCTGATTGAGTGTGGGTTTGAAAGCTCTGTCTCGGTGCCGAATGGCGCAGTGATGAAGGTGGTCGATGGGAAAATTGACCCGACAGAAGATGCCAAGTTCAAGTTCCTGTGGGATGCGAAGGTCAAGATTGATTGCGCCAGCCGTGTGATAATCGCGACTGACGCTGACGGCCCCGGCCAAGCCATGGCAGAGGAGATAGCGCGCCGGATAGGAAAAGATAAGTGCTGGCGCATGGAGTATCCTGACGGTTGCAAGGACATCAATGATGTCTTGGTCAAGAAGGGGAAGAAGGCTGTCGAGCAGTGCGTCCGCGGCATTAGCCCATGGCCCGTTGCGGGTTTGTACGATGCCTCGCATTTTTACGATCAGCTTGATGAGATTTATGAGAAGGGAATGGGCAGCGGCGTATCCACGGGCTATCCAAACCTTGATGAATTGTACTCTATCGTCGAGGGCCAGTTGACCGTCGTCACCGGGCATCCGTCGTCGGGCAAGTCTGAACTGATAGATCAGATCATGGTCAACCTTGCAGAGGAGCGCGGCTGGAAGTTTGCTATATGCTCTTTTGAAAACGAGCCACGTCTGCACATAGCGAAGCTAATCAGCAAACACTTTGCCAAGCCCTTCTTTGACGGGATGACACCTCGCGTGTCCAAGGGTGAGCTAGAGGTAGGCAAGAAGTTTGTGCGTGAACACTTCAGCTTCCTGTATCAAAACGATGGGTCCATGGCGACCATCGAAAACATTATTGAACGCTTGAAGATCGCGGTTATGCGGCATGGGGTGCGCGGTGCCGTGATCGACCCATACAATTACATTCAGAAGAACGGTGATCGCACAGAGACCGACTGGATCAGCGAGATGCTCACGCAGTTGCGTGTGTTTGCTCAGTCCCACGGTATTCACCTGTGGTTTGTGGCGCACCCAACAAAGATGATGCGCGGCATGGATGGCAAGATACCCGTGCCAAAGGGCTATGATATCTCCGGCTCCGCGGCTTGGTTTGCAAAGGCTGATGTCGGGATGTCTGTTCACCGGCCTGATCCTGTTGCATCATCACTGAGCGAGGTCCACGTCTGGAAGTGCCGGTTTAGCTGGGTGGGAAAGCAGGGTTCTGCTGATTTGTATTTCAACCCCCTCACATCTCGTTACACACAGTTTGAAGAGGACCCGTTCGCAGAACTGACAACGTATGAAGAGGGCGATGTGCCATTTTGATCAAGAAACCAAGAGGAGTAAGACATGATAAAAAGTATTCTTAAATTGTTCTTTCCGTCACTGACCAGCGAACCAAAGCGCGCCAGAGACGAAAATGGGCGGCTAGTTGGTGACAATAAAAAGACACCGACATTCAACGAAGCGTGGGTTGGGGGTAAGGCTCCAGCAAAGAAAAAGGCCGCGCCCAAGAAGGCGGCCCCGAAAAAGCGTGGCCGTCCACCAAAGGCGAAGAAGTAATTTGCCTCAGGGAGATTTGTACTATGGAACAAATTCTAGTGATACCCAGAGAGGATGGCGTTGCCGTTTCGATAAACGGCAAGCTGTGGGTTAAGACTATGAAATCAGAGGAAATGATGTGGCTTGCCCACAAATGCCAGAGGGCTGGGCTGGAGATGATACGTCAAGAGCAGGGAAGGCCGCCGGTTGTGGCCTTAACGCCAGACCTTGATGGAGCTTGACTTGCCACATCTTGTGACTTAATTTTTAGAGGCAACAATATGTTGTTTCCTCCCAAGACTAGGGGGCGGTGCGCTAAACACCGCCCCTTTTTTGTCGTTATATAATTGGCATGACGCTTGCAGAGTTTACCTGCATGTCTTTCTTGACGGACGCGCGGCCAGCCTTGTAGTTGTGCCAAGCCCGTGCAAGAAGAATGCAAGCAACGTCAGGGTGTATCTTGTTACGATTTTCCATGCGGATGCGAACAATCGTTTCAAGAAGATAGCGAACGGGTGAGCGCACTCCGGTGCCGTAGCCGTTCTTGAGGTCGATCAAGAACTGCTTCACCTTTTCGCTATGCCCACGCTTCCATGCGACGTAGAACAGGGCGGCCATGGGAGCGACAGAAATGCCTGTCGTCTTGGTGGCCTGACGTGCCATCTTGATGCCAAGCTCAAGCACAGAGTGATCCATCTCATCTGTGTAGATGGCGCGCATCTCATCATTAGTCAGATTGAGATGACGGGCGTATGCCTTGCCCTGCCCGAAAGCCTTGATCAAGCGAATGACCTGTCCCGTGTCGTTGGGATACGGCACCGACATGATTGCGAAGATGTCCGCATTGGTCCGTGTCGCGCCCACGTCCATGTGAACGAACGACTTAGGATCGATGCCAAACCGCGCGTCGGTTACGAAGGGCGTTCCAGAGCGCACACATGCAGCCAAGCGGTTCTGGCCGTCCTTGAGGTGGCCATCAGTGCCAAACTTGATGGCATCGCCGGTCAGTGACCAGTTATTATTTGCCATGTCGTTTGCATAGATGACGATCTTCTTCACCTTCTTGGGACGATTGCCGATGTTGATGTTGGCGAGGATATACTCCGCCAACTTAGGCCCGATCTCGACAGTGCGTGAGTTCTGAGGCGGATTACTGATCAGAGAATTGAGAGTAGCAATCTGCTGATCAAGGTCTTCTGAAGCCACCAGCTTGCGCTGGTTTGATACGAGAGCAATGTTGCTCATGGTTTACCTTTCTGCCCCTTGTCCGTTTGTCGGGGCCTGAGGTGATGCCTTGCTCAAGGGCGGCGATAATCGACGGTGAGCAGACGCCGATATCTAAATATAGTGATCAATTAAGATTGATCAAGTCAAATAGATGCAAATAAATGTGAATAGATTTGTACGATGGTACAAATGGTGGAGGCTGCGTGAATGTGGAAGGGAAACCCAGTAGGCACAATCACGCTTTCCCCGGCCAGCCTCCATGGCCGTCAACAACACCTACCGGGTGTTAGATTTGTTTGTGATCCTTGCGGACAATCTGCACTATGCTATAGCAGAGAAACCCTACAAAGCTATACAGAATGACCATGCCGACATAGATATTGTTGTCGGGGTTTTCGATGTATCCGCACCCAAAGATGGTGCCGACCAAACAGGCCGCGGCATAAGCATAATATCTCATGTCTCTTCTCCAAGCATGTTGTCGATGCGGGTGGTGAACTCTTCCTCTGTGAGCCACCGATACGATGGCCCAGAGATTGTTTTCTTGTCGCCCGTGGCGGCGTTGATCACATAGTGACCCGCCTTGCGGATGCCTTCCTCATCCTCGTGGGCAACGTCAGGCACATAGGCGTAACCCTTGTGCCGATAGTCGGGAGCGTTATGCCAACTAATCATTAGCGTCCTCCATTGTTTTTTATGTTGATGCGAAGCTCCTCATAGAAGCTGTCGAACTCACCAAAGTCTATGCCGTCACCGCGTAGCATGTCTGTCATGCGGTCAAACACATACTCTGCATCGACGCGCAGCATCTCCTTCATGCGGTCAAAAGCATACTCTCCATCGACGCGCAGCATCTGCTCGTCGTCGCCGTTGCAATAGCTGCAAGCATCTTGATCGCAATCATGCTCGGCGATGTCTGACATACTATCATAATCGTCGAAGTAATCCTCAAGGGTCGATTGCAGGGCCTCCTGAGCCTCCAGAGCGGCCATAAGCGGCGCGCGTAGGTCATCTTGGTAGGCGGTGGTCAGGCCGTCCACATAGTCCCTGAGGGCGGCTGTGATGGCCTGTGCTGACGACACGGTCAGCTTGTGAGTGATAAGTGCCATGATATGTCTCCTCTTGGCAGATGGGCCGGACGCTAAATAGCGTCCAGCATTTCTTCTAGTCTGTTGAAAGTCCGGTTACGAACGAGGGCCACAGCCTTACGCAGGCTGGTGTTGTACCCATGCGGGATAGCGACCTTGCGGCTGGTCAAATCAACAAGGGGTGTTTCCCACGTTGAGTTGGTATGGTCAGTGACAACCACCCACGCATCTTCAGCGGACGCCTTCTTCCCCCTCACCTTCACGGCGTGGACGCGATATGCGCGGAAGCCCTCTTCAGCAACCCACGGCACGGTCTCTTCCGATGCGTTCATGATGAAGCGGTATCCTTGCCCAGCCTTGATAAGGCCCAAGCCAAGACGCCCGACATTTTTGAACCAGCTTACAGGCACATTGACATGCATCCTGCTGGTCTCATAAACCGAATGTGGACCATCCACGTCGAGGCTGCCGGAGCCATAGACGTGGGCGGCGGTGCCGATTGTGGGGAACGCACGATTGAGCGCATGGGTTGAGTATGTCTGAGCCTCACGCTTGTGCTTGGCGATGGGGGCATAGTCTTCCACACTACGCGCCATGCGGCGAAGCCTGCGTATGGTGTCGGCTGTCTCTTCTAGCTTGCCCGTTGCCATCCACAGGTCGCGACCTGTCATCAGGTGGTTGATCTTGTTCTGGAAAGCATCAAGCTCGTCTAGTATCTCCTTGTCTGCCCTCATTGAGTACCGGCCCTCGCTTGTGATGTGGCCGATAGCCTCAGATGACAAGAACGTGCGCCACGCCTCTTTCTCAGCGGATAGCAAGACGCGAACCTTTTGGAGCAGATTGTGCCGCTCGACATTGAAGTTAAATGTCATTTCATTCTCCCGATTTGTACGATGGTGCGAATTAGAGGGACCGCCTAAGCGGCCTCCTCAATGTATGTGATCTCGCCGAATGGCGGCTCCGATGCGAGGGCTGACGCCCGGCTGGTGGTAGATACCCAAAGCACCGGCACGTCCGGCACGATGTCGGGGTAGTCACTGATCCCCATGTCGCTGAACACGATGATCTGATCATACGCGATATCTTCACGGTCGAGGTGCTTGAACGCTGGCTCGACACGGGTGCCGCCGCGGCCAGTAAACTCGATCTTGCTGACAAAGTCGCCATTCTCGAAAGTATCCACCTTCTGCACCTTGCTGTCGAACTGAACGACAGTCACAGAGCGTGGGGCGAAATCCTCAACCAGAGACTTGACCTCGGCGAAGCCCTGCTCAAGCTCAGGCGTGGACATCGACCCGGAACAGTCGAACAGCATGGCAATGTCACCGACGCCGTCGTTCTGAAGGGTCGGCAAGTACACGCCCTGCTCGTGCCACGCATGCTTGTTGGGCTTGCGGAACGTGTAGTCATCGGGCTGATCGCCACCCATGAAGCGGCGCAGCACGTCGGTGTAGTCAACCTTGGGCCTGCGGAGCTTCTCGACCACCTGAGCGATGGCACCGGGCAGCTTGCCGACAGCCTTGGCAGCAGAGGCAGCCTGCATCAAGCGGCCATCGATCTCAGCAGACATTTGCTTGATCTGCTCAGGACCAGCGTCGTTGCCGTCCGCATCTTTTGGTGCGCTGATATCGCCGCCCCATGTTTGTGGCTTGGGTCGTTCAGTCTCGCTCTGCTGCTCAAGATCACGATAGACCTCTTTCCACGTCCAGCCGCTGTACTTGGGGTCGTGCAGCCCACCCTCTGGCATGCGGCCGACCTCTGCCTCAATCAACTGACCGTTGATCACAAAGTCGGTTGCCATGTTGAGAAGCTCTTTATCGACAGGCTGGCCGTCGATGGTCTTGATCAAGCAGTGCAGCAAAGCAATGTGCGAAATCTCATGGGCAATGGTGAAGACGTTTTCGTGATCGTTGTTGCCATCGACAAAGTCGCCATTCCATTTGATCCATTGTGCATTGGTACACATGGTGGGCTGCTGGTCGTCGCGGATGAACGGCGTGTTCATGGCGAAGCAGCCATAGAACGGCTGGTCCCAGATCATGCGGGTCTTAGCCCGTGCCACTTTAGTTTCTGTATTCATGTCGTATCTCCCGGTGTTTTGGGGGCAGCCATGCTGCCCCCGTTGTGTCTAGGCATCTTCCCAGTTCTTCATCAGGTCAGAGCCGTGCTTCACAAGGAAGTCCTTGAGGACAGGCCGTGTCTTGGGGCTTGTCTTCAGTTCTGGGTTGCGCGCGCAAGCATCCTTGACGCAGACCACCGCGAACTCCCGATGATGGAAGCGTGACAGGTAGGTCAAGATTGCGCCAAAGTTATCGACACTCGCATGATAGGCCAGAGCCGATGCCATGGCGTAGCAGGCTGCCGGGTCCTCAGGCACCCGCGCCGTCGATGGCGAAGCGAACACCTCGCGAGGCTCGACAACAGAGCCAGCGATGCGACGATAGCCAGCGAACTCCGCTGCAACACCCTCGCCGATCTGACAGCCGATGGCGGCCAGTTCGAGGACAGGGTCAAGGCCCCACGACAAGATCGTGTTGGTCTTGTCCCAGCCACGGGGTGACGGGCATGCCAGCGCGTCACGCTCGAACTTAGACAGAAGCTCAGGGCGTGAGCGGATGAAGCCGGTGATCAGCGGGTCGAAGTCGTTGGCGTTGGCGTATGCAACGAAGTCGTCCACGTCAGCCTCGACCTCAATGGTCATGAAGCGGTCACGCAGATGCGTCGGCATGCGGTTGGTACCGGCGCGGTTGCTGTCCTTGTTGGACGCAGCGACGATGACCCAGCCATCAGGCAGGTGGTGCCTGCCGATGCGGAACTCATCAGTAAGCTGGGCAGCAAGGTTCATGCCAGCGACGGTGGCGTTCTTGATCTCGTCCATGAAGATCGCGCCCACGATCTGTCCGGCGTCAGCCTTGGCCTGCATCTCCGGCGTATTGACCGGGAACCAGTCAGGGCGAAGGCGGGTCATGCCATCGTCTGTCGAGACGACCCAACCGGCCACCTCGGCAACGTCGTACTGTGCCAGTGAGAAGCAAAGCAGATCGATCTCAAGGGCCGCCTTGATCTGCTCAATGGTGGCAGTCTTGGCAATGCCGGGGTCGCCTTCCATGATGACGATGATGGGCTTTGAGCCGCCGTTCATGCGGTAGTCGATCTGGCTCTGGAACGAATGTTCGATGATGGTCCGGGCTTGAATAAGACGCATTGGTGTCTCCCATGTTGCGTGTTGGTTGGTGGCAGTGATTGCCGTATCTGTACCCTCGTACAAATTAAAGAATGGCAGGGGCCGTGAAGCCCCCGCATTGGTTGGGGTTTCGACCTAGAGTTGGTCGAGCATTTCGTTTGCGTCAGCGTCGTCACTGACGACCTGAGCGTTCGCCGCGGCAGTGTCGGCGGCATTGGCCTTGAACTTGGCACGGGCCGCAATGGCGTCGTCGAGCTTGGCCTTGAAGAACTCAATGTCTTCATCGGTAAGCTCAGGCTTGCCATCAGGGTCGGCGTTGCCGGACCATTTCGGGTCGAGCCATGCGTCACCAGTCACGCGGTTGCCATCGTCATCCTTCTTGGTGGACGGCCTGCCGATCACCTTTTCGATCAGCAAATCGACGGCGCTCTTGGCATCGTCGCCAGCCACAGCCTTGATCAGCTTGGCCTCTGACGTGATGTCGTTGTCCTCGAAGACGCTGGCGACCATCTCAGGCGTGATGTTGTCGCCATTGATCTTGAACACGCGGCGCGCGCCGACAGCGTTCTTCAGTTTCTTGTTGGCGATGCTGGCCTTCATGTTGCCAAGGTCCTCAAGCTCACCTTTGACCGTCGAGCTAACGTCGGTGGGCAAGTTGCCCTTGGTCAGCTTGATGGCAGCAATGCCAGCGACAAGCTGGCAATACTGGTCGAGCTTGAGGCTGTTGGCCTCATCCTTGGCTGCATCGACATCACCCTTGAGGTTGTCGATACGTTTCTGAGCGGAGCCGATGGCATTGATGTTGGCGTCGGCAAGGCTGAAAGTCGCGTAAGTGTTTTTAGGCATTTGATGTCTCCCAGACATGTTGTGTGTTTCGCCCATGCTTGGGCCAAGGCCGCACCGTGCGGCTCATCAGTACGCCAGCGTCAGGCGTAGACACAGGGGCCGTGGCCCCAGGGATTAGGTTAGATTGCATGATATTCGGTCAGGCGCAGGGTGCCTTGCTTGACCAGCTTGCCGCTTTCCAGCGTGTAATACGCATGGAATTTGCGGCCCTTGTAGATGGCATACATGACATTGTCATAGCCAAACTTGGCGTCATGCTTGGCGATGTATTCGCCCAGTGCCTTCAGTGTGGGCTTGAGCGGATAAAGCGTGACCTTGTCTGAACCAGCCTTCAGACCGTTTGCTGAATAGATGTTCTTCATGTTGGCAGTCTCCTATTCGCCAGATTGGAAGTAGTAAGAGGGCCTGACATTTTCTTGGCCGGAAGCGTTCGACACGATGGCGTCATAGCGGTCAGAGGCGGCTTGTACCTCCGAGGTATCCACCATGTACGACTTGACCACCACCTTGTCGGCAAGGTGGCCACCGTGGCGCTCACGCAGTGCCTTGGCAACGTCGGTTGCACGGGCCAGTGAGCAGGTGACCTCGACAAGATTGCAGTCAGCGAAAATGTAAAATTGCTCTTTCATGGTGGCAGTCTCCTACTGGCTGAACTCAAAGCGTTGATTGAAATAGGCAGGGTTGTCAGACTTGGCGATAGCCGCCTTGACATCATCGACATAGACGCGCCCGACAAGGCACATCTCCAAGCCAAGATATGTCGGGATCAGGCCCATGTTGGTCAGGGTCTGGATCGCGTCCTGTCTGTCAGGCGTCATCTTGTGGTCTGCAATTTTTCTAGCCATGTGGCACCTCCAAGGTTGGTTGGTTGAAAAGGGTCAAATGAATAAAAGCGCGGTCATCACCAACCGCGCAATTTGATTTGTTGGACTTACAGACATGCTTCACCTCTCGGCCTCTACCTCTTACCTCACCACCAGTGAGCCTTGCGCCCTCGCCAGCCAGCCGCAGTGTCGAGGGTTGAGCGCAAGGCGTAATGGATATCTCGGAAGCGTCCACATGCCTTGCCGTTATCGGCGTATCAGACGTGTCGCTCATGGGCCATGGGGCTTTCACCAGACCTACCGTATGCGGTGCCAATCAGGGGCTGACAGGGGTGATCCCCCTCGCTATCTGCATCACGCAGTAGCGGAAAGCCCTTGATAGCAGCACTACAGGACAAAACAACCCTTATTTGTACTATCGTACATTTTTTTTCTTATTTGGTCTTATCTGTGACATTTCTGCAACAGACCCACTGGGTCGAAACTGCATATATAGGTGTCCATTGGGGCTGCACGGCCATTGTCAAATTATTGGCAATAAATTGCGTTATTTGAATTGACAAAAGCTATTTTCCTTCAGGACGCCGTTTGGACGAGTGCCGTGTATGATCCCTACCAAAAGCACCCAAAACCGCTCAGTGAGCTTCCTAGAGCGTTTAAACGGCATGAACAAAGCAAGAACATTGGCGTATCAACCACATATGGGTTAACAAGGAACGAAACAGGAACAGACGATAGTCTGGTAGATATCCGCTGCCGGTGATACCATTTGCACCATGGGACAAATCCAAAAAGCCCGACCAAGCGAAGCGCAGAATGGCGGCACCTCTATAGGGGAACAGTATGGATAAAGACACAGACAAGCATCCTCATCTGAGCATAGTGTCAGACATAGGGGGAAAGCTCACAAGCAAACAGGAACATTTTGCCCAGCTAGTGGCAAAGGGTTCTATGCTGACAGACGCCTACAGGGATGCAGGCTACATGCCCAACGGTTCAGAAAAGACCAAATGGGAGGCTGCCTGTCGGCTGGCGTCGAATAGCAAGGTTAAAGCAAGGATTGATGCCATAGTTGCGGAAACCACCGCACGAAGGCAGACAGACGAGGACAGGCTCAAAAATTGGGTGACAGACCAGCTAAAGCGTGAGGCGCTTGAAGCCAGTAGTGACAGCGCACGGGTGGCGGCACTGACCCAGCTTGGCAGATCGTGCGGCCTGTTCGAGCTAGACAACCAGCAAGCGGCTGGCGACGCGCCACGGGCTGCCCACGAAATCGAGGCGGACATTCAGCGCCGGTTGGCGGACCTGCTTGGCTGATCGACGGTGCCGCGGGTGCCTTTGATTACTGTCATAGGCGACCCCCACCCACCCCCGACCCCCTTGAGCGGCCGGTCGCTGGTCACGCTGTATACATGATGTTCCACACATCCTATGAACCCCCTACAGATATTCATAC
>VTLG01006385.1_pt1 | contig 15919 bp, 26 predicted proteins | sample 4694571 | NCBI WGS metagenome assembly VTLG01 (sample SAMN12604809, study PRJNA352737) | marine metagenome | biome: ENVO:00000447; feature: ENVO:00000209|ENVO:00000569|ENVO:01000036; material: ENVO:00002151; isolation source: viral sequences binned using virsorter ...
ATACAGTTGACGCAAGAGGATTTAATGAATTATTAGTTAATAGCAGAGGTGTCATAGTTAATATGATTAATAGTGCTGTTAATGAAAAAGGTAGGATGGCAATAGTATGAGTGGTGCATTACCCAATGTAGATTTTACAGCTTTTAACATTAAGAGCAATCAAAAGACTTTGGTATCAACAACCGATAGTGGAAAAACCTATAGGCGACAAGTTGATGGTCAGCGATGGAGTTTTACAGTTTCCTATCCTCTTATGACGAGGGCAAACTTTCAACCCATTATGGCTTTCATAGTTCAACAACGATCACAAAAGGAAAGTTTTACAATTACATTCCCAAGCTACTTAAACGCAACAGGAAATGAAACAGGAACAGTTTTAATTAATGGCGCTCATTCAGTTGCCGATACTACGATTGCGATGGATGCATTTGCTGGTGATGGTGCTGGAAGATTCAAAGCTGGAGATTTTATTAAATTCGCACACTCAAAAGTCTATATGGTTGTTACTGATGTAACGAGTTCAAGTAATGCCGCAACTGTAACAATAGAGCCACCATTAACAACTGCTCTGACGAATAACAGTTCTGTTACTTATGATTCGATTGCTTTCACAGTACACTTAACAAGCGACATACAGGAATTTACCTCTGGTCAGGCAAATTCTGATGGTGTTCCATTAATTAAGTTTGAGTTTGATGTAATTGAGGCAATATAATGGCAAGGGGATTAGCGAGTGATGTCAAAACAGAATTGGCAACAGGAAACATTAATCCTGTTATCTTGCTTTATATTGGATTTGCTACTCCACAATATTTAACGAATTGTGGTTTTCCTCTAACTTCAGATGTTAGCGGAAGTTCACAAACCTATACTGCCTCTGGTCATTTAAAGGGCATTACAGGAATATCAGAATCAAATACTCCGACAAAAAACTCTTTAAGCATTTCCTTATCAGCAGTAGATCAAGCATTTGTTTCCATAGCATTAGCCGAAAATATTATAAATGATGATGTTAAAATATGGCGAGGTTTCTTGGATAGTTCCAATGCCTTGATTGATGATCCTTTTTTATTATATTTTGGAACAATAGATGAATACAGAATTGTTGATTCAACCACAACAGCTAACTTGGTTTTGAATGTTACTTCTCATTGGGGAAATTTTGATAAACACGCTGGAAGATCAACAACCGATAATTCACAACAAAGATTTTTTAGTGGCGATAAGGGAATGGAGTTCGCTTCCTTAACAGTTCGTGATTTAAGATGGGGGAGGGCTGACTAATGCCTAGCTGTAATTTTTATCAAGCAGAAAAAAAAGATGTAAAAGAAATTTTAAAACTTTTAAAAAAATTTAAAACTGAATTAGAGAATTGTGAATATCCACCAATAATAAATGATAAATTACAAAATTTTATTTTCTCTATGTTGGAAAAAGGAAAAATAATTTGTGTTAAAAATTTAGATGATAATAATTTGATAGGAGTTTGTATTTTTTTTAAAACTTCTTATTGGTGGAGTGATGCACAAACTATTGTAATTCAATTAATATATGTTGAGGAAAAATATAGAAATTATAAACTTATGAAACAATTAATAGATAGTGTTAAACAAATATCTGAAAATTTACCTATATCATTATCTATTAGTGCAAAATTAGATACAGATAAACTTTTTGAAAAACTGGGTTTTGAAAATATGGGTGCAAATTGGAGATTAAAATAAATGTTTGGCATTAATATACCAAATCCTTTTGAGGCAGTATTAGATATTATAATGGATGTCGTTGATATCATTGTTGATATCATAGAAGATGTTATTAGTTGGATTATTCCAATGCCTGAAATTCCAGACTTTGGCGATAATCTACCAGATCAAACAGCGAAGGGTGTTTTACTGAATAAAGTTTCTGCCAATGCCTCAATACCAATTATTTATGGAACAAGAAAGGTGGGTGGCAATGTCGTTTTCATGGAAACTTCAGGCGCTGACAATGAGTTTCTTTATTTAATAATGGTTTTAAGCGAAGGGGAAATAGATGATGTTTCAACTATATATGTTAATGATAATGCTGTTACTTGGAGTGGTGATTTATCTGATGGCACAAGCAGAACAGTTAACACAGGAGATTCCAATTATTATAAGGATAGCACAAGTTTAATTACAGTTATTCCTCATTACGGATTAGATTCACAAACTTATGACACAACAATTGGTGGATTAACAAGCTGGACTTCCAATCACAGATTAAGAGGATTGGCTTATTTGGCATTTAAGTTTACTTGGAATCAAGACACATTTGGTAGCATTCCAACTATTCACGCAATCGTTAAGGGAAAAAAAATATACAATCCAAATTTAGATGGCTCAATCACAGGGGGAAGTGGATCGCATAGAGTTGATACAACTACAACTTGGGAATATTCCGACAATCCTGTTTATCAACTATTGGATTATTTACGCAATACTCGTTTTGGAATGGGTATAGCCAACAGTTATTTTGATTCTAATTTTGCCGATTGGCAAACTGCTGGTGATGTTTGTGATGTTAATATTACACCCTATTCTGGTGCAGATGAAATTGATTTAATGGACAGCCACGCAGTTATAGATACTTCACGCAAAGCAATAGACAATGTTAAGGAAATTATAAAGGGTTGCAGAGGCATATTGAATTTCACTTATGGAAATTATAAAATTCTTGTTGAAACGACAGGATCAGCTTCCATAACATTAACAGAGGATAACATCATTGGTGGAATAACAGTTGCGAGTAAAAATAAAAATTCACGATACAACAGGGTTTTAGTAAATTTTATTAATCCAGATAAGAACTATCAATCAGATGAAGTGCAATTTCCACCTGTTGATGATTCAGCCGAAGCTAGTGCAGATAGACACGCAACAATGAAAACTGCTGATGGTGATTTATTATTAGAGGGAAGATTTGATTTTCCTACATTGACTAATCCTTATCAAGCAAGAGAGATGGCAGAAATTATTCTGCGAAGATCAAGGTCAAGTTTAGATGTTGTTATTAAGGCAGATGGAAACGCAATGGAATTAGCCATAGGCGATATTGTAAATGTTACTCACGCAACTCCCAGCTTTAGTGCGAAAGCATTTAGGGTACAAGGATTAGTTTTAAATGCCGATATGTCAGTCAGTTTAACTTTATCAGAACACCAAGATTCATATTATTCTTTTGGAACACAAATAGTTGCCGCTACAATACCAGATACAACTTTGCCAAATCCTTTTTCTGTTACAGCACCAGCGAGTTTAACTCTCACAGATGAACTGATTATTTATAGTGAGGGAATTGTTTTAACACGATTAAATATTGTTGTGGGTGCAAGTACAGATAAGTTTGCTCAATACTATCAAGTGGAAGCAAAGTTAAGCACGGAATCAGATTACAAGATTGTTAGTCAAGGAACACAATTAAACCACGAATTACTAAATGTTATTGATGATAAAACTTATAATGTAAGGGTAAAGGCAATAAATTCTTTAGGTGTTTCAAGTTCCTATACTTCGGCAAACAGATTGATTGTTGGTGCAACCGAGCCACCAAATGATGTTGAAAACTTTTCTGTTAATATGCAAGGATCAAACCAAATGCAGTTGAATTGGGATTCAGTTTCAGATTTAGATGTTTCCTTTTATGAAATTCGATACCAGAATGTAACAACAGGCGCTCAATGGAATAAAAGTAATAATTGGCTACAAGTACCAAGAACTTCTGGAACAACCAAAACTACCAATGCCAAGACAGGTGCTTTTTTAATAAAGGCAGTAGATAAACTTGGTAATGAATCAAATAATGAAACAATAATTTATTCCAATATATCTTCACTCCAAGCATTTAAAAATGTTCAAACTTTAACAGAAGATTTAAGTTTGGGAACTTATGATGGCGATGTGGCTTTAACTGATTCCTCTGGTACTAATTCCATTGTCCTTGATACCATTACTGATTTTGATTCTACTGTGGGAAATTTCGATAGTCCAAGCGGAGATTTTGACTTGGGGGGAACAGATGCAACAAGCAATCCATCTTATTACACAGCAAACATTGACAATGAGGGTTTTTATACATTAAATCAAACACTATCGTTAAGTGGAGTTTATGATGTTTCCTTTTCAAAAAATTTAACCATTGATCAAATTGAAGACCCATATGATTTGTTTGATTCAGGACGAGGGTTTACAAATTTTGATGATGCACCAGCACCTTTTGATGGTAACGACCCTACTAATGCTACACAAAGTTTACAAGTGGCTTATTCTGATTCAAGTTTGGGTGCCGCAACAACTTATTATGCCCTAAATGCAACAACAACTTACAAGGGAAGATATTTTAATTTCAAGTTGCGTATGGCTAATGCCAATAACAAGGTTAGGGGTTTTGTAAGTGGAATTGTCATTACTGTTGATATGGAAAAACGAGTTGAATCAGGAGAAGATATTGCAAGTACCACAAGCACAAAGGTTATCACTTTCACTAATGCTTTTTATGCAACTCCAGCAATAGGCATATCAGCACAGAATATGGCGACAGGAGATTACTATACAATCACCTCAAAAAGTGCTACAGGTTTTTCAATCACATTTTATAATTCGAGTGCAAGTGGTGTAAACAGGACTTTCGATTATGTCGTACAAGGATATGGATTGAAAACTACATAAAATATTTGTAAAAAATTAACGAATAGGATAAAAAGAAAATATGTCGCAAGTTTCAGATGTCAGTATAGCCAACCAAGGATTCTCAGCTTTTAGAACGGAACTTAATAATATTTTAGGTGCAATAAATTCAAGTCATATTGGTAGTTCTGCTCCAGCAAGTTTGGCACAAGGTAGTTTATGGATTGATACATCTGCTGGTGCAACAGGTTGGATTTTAAAATTATATGATGGTGCTGGAGATATTTCTTTAGGCACAATTAACTCAACAGCTAATACTGTAGATTGGACAGATAGTTCAGTTACATTTGATATTGTCAATGATACTTCGCCTCAACTTGGTGGAGATTTAGATACAAATTCTGCCAATATTAAATTTGATGATGCGCACGGAATTAATGATGATTCTGGAAATGAATTTATTGTTTTTCAAAAAACAAGTACAGCAGTAAATCAATTTGACATTACAAATAATGCTTCAGGAAGTTCGCCTATTTTAGAAGCGACAGGTGGAGATTCAAATATTAATGTAGACATAAAACCAAAAGGAACAGGTGAGGTCGTTGTTGGCACAGGTGGAGCTGGAGCAACTGTAACCTCTAAAGGTGCATATGATCTTACTTTAGATACTAACTCTGGATCAAGTTCTGGAACGATAACAATAACTGATGGTGCAAATGGTCATATAGCCATTACACCGAATGGAACAGGAAATGTTCAATTAGCTGGTGACGAAGTAACCATTGGGGATTCTGGTGCTACATCAACATTAACCTCTAACGGAACAGGAAATTTATTATTAAACACAAATAGTGGAACGAACTCATCTTCAATAGAAATTACAGATGCCGCAAATGGCGATATAGATTTAACTTGTAATGGAACAGGAACAATTAAATTTAATGATTTAGCTTATATACCTCAACAAGCAATTACCTCAACATCAAATGCTGTAGCTTGGGATGTACAAGCTAAACCAAATGCCTATCATATAACAACAGAAAATACGACTTTCTCTGCGCCAACTAATGCAGTAGAGGGTGCTTTTGTTTGTTTAGAAATTAATTTTAATGGAAGTCATACTATTGGCTGGAATACTATTTTTGAATTTGCCGCAAGTACAGAGCCAACTGAAACAGCAACAGATGCGAAAACCGATCTTCATATATTTAGATACAATGGTGCAATATGGCAAGAAGTAGGCAGAACTTTAAATTTAAGTGAAAGTTAAAATATGTATGCTTTAATTGAAGATGGCGCAATAGTATCAACATTCAACAATCCTAGACGATTGGTTGTTAATAATATTCGTCATTCCACAAAGATTTATTCCTTATGGTCTAAAGAGGAAAAGGAAGCCATAGGATTATATGAAGTTGTCTATGACAATTCCAATAAAAGAGATGAAGCTTGGTATATTAATACAAATGAAACCCTGTCATTCGCTGATGGAGTAGTTACTGCAAGTTATGGAAGTGCAACAGCAAGATTATTAGAGGACAGGAATGAGGTTGATGAAAGCGGAAATCCCTTACTAGATGATAATGGAAACCAAGTTGTAACCAAAGGATTAAAAACAATTAAAAAAGAATTGATAGACAAACAATGTGCTGGATTATTACAGGACAGCGATTGGCGAGTTATAAGAGCAAAGGAAACAGGTGCAACACTTAATGCTGGTTGGAAAACTTGGAGAGCAAGTGTCAGAACTAAATGCAATTCAATGCAAGACCAGATAGATGGTGCGAGTGATGTTGATGCCCTTGCTACTTTATTTACTCGTACAGAAACAGACGGAGTACAAAGTAGACCACTAGGCGAATTTCCAATCAAGGAATAATTAATGGTATTTCCTATTTTACCAGCAAACACTTTATCAGGAGATTTTAACATAGCTAATTCCTGTCGGTTTGAAGATGATGTAGCCCATTATTTAACGAAAGACCAAAGTTCAGGAGGAAATGCACGAACATTTACTTGGAGTGGATGGGCTAAACTTGCCGATACAGGAAATAGTAAGTATCTTTTTTCAGATGGAACAGCATCTAATACAAGTGTTTTTATAAATATAAATAGTGATGATCAAATAGATTGCCGAGCATATACAAGTGGAGTTAAAAAATGGGATATTAAAAGTAGCAATCTTTTTCGTGACCCTAGTGCTTGGTATCATTTTGTTGTTCGTGTAGATACAACACAGGGAACAGCTAATGATAGAGTACGAGTTTATGTTAATGGCTCTGAAATAACATATGGAACACAAACTATGCCTGATGAAGATTATGATACACCAGTCAATAGTTCAAGTGGAACACATAGAATATCTATGGATAGAGACAGCCCATCAGCAGGAGCTTCTCATTGTGGCTATATTTCACAAGTTCATTTTGTTGATGGTTCATCATTAGCCCCATCATCATTTGGAGAAGCCGATGAAGATAGTGGAATATGGAAACCTATAAAATATTCTGGTTCGTATGGAACTAATGGTTACTTTCTTGAATTTAAAGCAAGTGCAGTTGGTTCTGGTAGTGCATCAACAATAGGTGCAGATACTTCTGGCAATACTAATCATTTTGATTCAACTGGCTTGGCAACAACCGACCAATGCACGGACACGCCAACGAATAATTTTTGTACTTGGAATCCTTTAGATAATTATTATGCAAAATATACTTTTGCTGAAGGAAATTGTAAACTTACAACTCATTCTGATGATTATACTTGGAATACATCTACAATAGGTGTTACATCTGGTAAATGGTATGTTGAGGGAAAAGCAACACAGCTTGGAACAGGTAGTGATAACTGGGTTTTTGGAATTGCTTCTTATCAGACTACTAATGCTAATCATGGCCTTGGTGCAGATAATTTTGGAATAGGTTATCGTAATAATGGAAATTATAAAACAGGCGATGCTAATACTACTCATGGAGCTTCAATTAGTGCTGACGCAATAGTTCACATAGCTTTAGATTTAGATAATAATAATGTTTATTTTGGCTCTGGTGGACAATGGGCAGATGGTTCTGGCAATACAGATGAAGCAAATATTAATACTGCTGTTAGTATATCAACTTTAAGGGGGGGTATACATGGTGATACAGTTTTTTTTGCTTTTGGTGATTGGAATAGTAATGCCGTTAGTGACCCAAGTATAGGAGAATTTAATTTTGGCAATCCTGTTCATTCAATATCAAGTGGTAATGCCGATGCAAATGGATACGGAAACTTTGAATACGCAGTACCTAGTGGCTACTATGCCCTATGTACTAAAAACCTATCGGAGTACGGATAATGGCTTATACAACAATAGATGACCCTTCAGCACATTTTCATACACAGTTATATACTGGTAATGCAACTGATGATACTGATATTACTAATAGTGCAAATGCAGGAGATTTTCAACCAGATTTGGTTTGGATTAAAAACAGAACGGGGGGTGCTGATTGGCACGATTTAACAGATTCAACTAGAGGTGTAACAAAAAGTTTATTTTCAAATAACACTAATAATGAAGATACTGCTACAGATTCTCTACAAGCATTTTTAGCAGATGGATTTACTATTGGTTCTAATACACAAGTAAATAGAGATACAAACAATTATGTAGCTTGGCAATGGAAAGCCAATGGCAGTTCAAGAACAACATTTACGGAAAGTGGTGCAAATCCTGCTGGTGGTTATCAAGTAAATACAACTGCTGGTTTTTCTATTATAGATTATACAGGTACAGGCACTAACGGAGGCACAGTTGCTCACGGATTAGGAGCTACACCAACAATAGCTATAATTAAAAATAGAGATGATGATGGTACTAATTTTATAGTTGCTTATACAATATCAGATGGTTCTAGTGATAGAATGTATTTACAGGATACTAATGTTAAATATGATTTAAGTGGTACTGAATTTAGAGTAGATTTTAATAGCACTAATGTTACTTTGGGTACTTGGGGTGATGTAAATGATGATGGAAAAAAATTCATAGGGTATGTTTTTACACCCATACAAGGCTACTCCAAGTTTGGTGGCTATACAGGGAATGCCAACGCAGATGGAACATTTGTTTATACAGGATTCAAACCAGCTTATGTAATGGTAAAAGGAGCTTCAAATGTTTCTTCGTGGAATATACACGATAATAAAAGACAAACCTATAATGATGGAACAATTCCTTATTTTTATGCAAATGGTGCAGATGCTGAAATAACAGCAAATGCAAATATGGATTTTGTATCTAATGGTTTCAAATTAAGAACACATGATAATGATTGGAATGGTTCTAATACATATATCTATATGGCATTCGCAGAATCCCCATTCGTGACATCAGGGGGAGTGCCTTGCACGGCAAGATGATAAATGGCAGAGAAAAATCAAACTGCAAATGTAATATCGGACAAAACCAATATCGCAATGCCGATCAAAAATATGATTGGAATAATTGCTCTAATTTGTTCATTTATTTTTGCCTACACACAGATAACTTCAAGGCTAACCAGCCTAGAAACAAAAGATGAATTAATGTCTGCCGACCTTTTAAAAAAGGCAGAGCAAACACCCAAGAATCTGGAAATCTATATGTTGTTGGAGATGAACGCAAAATCCATTGAGAAATTACAAACATCAATAGAATCAATGATGCACAATAGAGTGAACATTGATTTTCTTAAAAACCAAGTAGAAAAACTTCAAAAAGATGTTGAGAGTTTAAAAGATAAGGTGCGTAACAATGGAAATAATTAGCATCCTAGTTATGTTTATATTCGGCAATATGAATGACCAAGAAGATAGAATGACACAGTATATCCCAATGTCCTCAATATCTGAATGTCTAAAGGAAAAAAGATTACTCGCTAGGAATGAAGAATTTAAGAAAGATGCTTTTTGTGGAGAGGCATTGGTTGAAATGAAAGATGGAAAGGTTATAACTCTACATAGTGAATTGCCTGATGGAGCAGTTATGGTAGACAAGAAAGTATCAAAGGAAGCATTAAAGGAATGGACATTGAAAGCTAAAGAAAAATGGGAAAGTTCAAAATAATTATGATTAGTCTAGCTGTATTTTCTATGTATGGTTGTACTCCAATGCTAATGAATAAATTTGATGTACGACCATCCAAGACCACAGTTACATATGGAACATCATCAACAACTAATGATACAGTAAAGGATGCAAAAAATGATAGTACAACAACAGCAGATTCAGCAAAAGAATCTTGGACAATTCGTCAGGAGTTTGTCTGGGGGAGAGAGAAATAAATGGAAATGATTATAACTGTGTATACCATTTGGATTGTTGGTGGATTAATTGTTATGATGATAGAACAATGAACGGAATGAAATTTAATTTAAGCATAATTTTTGCAATTGTTTTGCAATTTATAGGATTGGTCTGGTATCTTTCAAAGGTTGATAGTCGTGTGAATCTGCTTTACGATAATTTTGAAGCAGAAAACCAAAAGGAAGTAATTGAAAACCAAGTCAAGATGAAACTCGATTTAGAAAATATTATTTCAGAAGTTGATGAATTAAAAAAAGTTGTAAAAAAACTTCGTAATAAAGATGCTGATATTCAAAAAACCAACAAAAAGATTATTAAGCAACACGATCGTTTGTTTGAATTGATAGAGGGTAATACAACTTCCAATTATTCTTATGGCGATTAATGAGTGTTAATTAAAACTCGTACCGATTATTTTACACCAATAAAAAAAAGAACTTCTATAGGCAACTCGCCTCGATCAAAACCAAAAAATAAACATAAGTTGAAATCTTGGAAAAAGTATAATAGACAAGGTAAGCGAAGATGATTAATTATGTGGACTGTTGTTGCAACTATTTGTTTTATGAGTATGGCATTATCGCCAGACAACCCTTTATGTTTTGAACAATGCAGAGTGCCAATGGAATTTGAATCAGAAGCCTCTTGCATTCTCGTAAGAGATCAATTAGTAAAAGACTTAAATACGGATTTAAACGCAAGGAATATTCGAATGTTATTATATTGTGCAAAATTACAAAAAACTTCTGGTGCTGTCTATGAGCAAGTTAAATCCTAGTACAACAAAAGAACATCTTGTTCATATTTATGACAAGATTGCTAACATAGAACAAAATCATTTAGTGCATATCGAAAAAGAAATAAAAAAACTTAACTTCGTTCTCTGGAGTGTTGGGTTTGCTGTTTTCGTAAATGTCATTATTGCTTTTCGCACTCTTATTTTTTAATTCCAAAATTCCAATAATTTAAGTATAGATACTTACTATGAAAGATAGTGAGTGGGACGAATTAAAACTCGTTCAGGAAAAACTACACGAGGCTCTTGATAAGGGTTATCCACCAGAAGGGCGAGGTGGTTTTAGTAGCTTGAAAGGCGCTAAACAAATCGTATCAGAATCTTTAAATATTCCACGCACAACACTACTCCGAAGAATAGAATCAATAGAAAAACTTGCCATTGGAAGTTCTCATTGGGAAATTGAATGGCATAGGTACAAGGAAGTCAAACCAGAATATATTATTGAACAAGTCAAAACACCCATTGTTACTATTTACAAACCCAAAACATCTTTCAGCAAACCGATAAAAGTCTTTGTGATACCAGATGCACACGATAGTCCGAATAAGAAAAAGGACAGATTTTATTGGATAGGTCGAAGAATAAAAGACTACGATCCAGACTATATTGTTTGCATAGGCGATTGGAATAGTTTTGATTCATTGGCTAATTTCCCAAGTATGAAAAATTGGACAGTAAAGGGTCAACAGAAGCCAAACATATTACAGGACATCATAAGTGCAAAAAATGCCTTAAAAGAGCTTTATAGGGGTATGGGAAAGGTTTTAAGGGCAAAGAAGCACTTTTGTATGGGAAACCACGAAGGACGCATATATCGGTACGAAAATGAGCATCCAGAAGTAGTTGGTGCTTTTTCACAGCAGTTTGAAAACATATGGCGAGAGAGAGGCTGGGGAATATCACAGTATGGCGATTTTCATTTTATCAAGGGAGTTGCTTTCGTTCACGCACCATTGAATGAAATGGGTCGAGAATATGGCGGTAGACTTGCAGAATCTTCAACAATCAGCAATTCAGCAACCCACGATATAGTGTTTGGTCATAGCCATAGGGAACGATCTTGGCGAAGTGGTAAGATTGGTAGGGGAAACTATGTCAAAATAGTGAATGTAGGTTGTTGCTTGGAACACGGAGAAATTGAATCTTATGCTAAAATGTCAACTTCTGGGTGGTCATACGGAATCACAGAATTGACTTTGGCAGATGCACACATCATTTCCCACAATCAAGTTTCTATGCTAGAACTAAAGGAGAAATATGGAAAAAACTGAATGCACAATCTGTAAATATGAATTTGATTTACAAGGAGAGGGGGGAACGCAAGGAAAGTTTGGTGATATATTGGTCAGTTTATGTCCTACCTGTTACAGTTGCCTGTTGGATTGGGTTATGCAATTAAGCAAAGAAAAGGTACAGGATATTTTAAATGAACAAAAAAAAAAGCAAAAAGAGCCTTATCAGAGTGGGGTTTTAAAAGTGAGTGGATAGAAAAAACAATGAAAAAAATGAACAGGATTTAGGCTGGGATAGTTTCTTGCCTTTTTATTCTCAATATTATTGGCATAAAAATTGGGAAAATAAATGGTCAATAGCTTGGTATTATGGTCCAAGAATAGAATGGATGGAGTTGTGTAATGAATCTGGAAAAATTAAAAGACGAACTAAGATTTGAAGAAGGCTATCGAGATGAAGTATACCTTGATTCAATGGGGTTTAAAACTATTGGCATTGGTCATTTGGTCAAGCCAACTGATAAGTTTGTTCAAGGAAAAAAATATCCAAGAAAGGTAATCGAAAAAATATTCGATTATGATGTCAAGATATGTGTCCAAGATGCCTATAATTTGTGCAAGGATTTAGACATAAACGAGGAAGCAATATTAATTGTGGCTCATATGTGCTTTCAATTAGGCAGAACAAAGACAGCCAAATTTAAAAAGATGTTTGAAGCATTAAAAAATAAGGATTATATTGAAGCTGGATTACAGATGGAAGATTCACTATGGGCGAAAAAACACACACCAGCGAGGGCGAGCCGATTAGCAGAGCAGATGAAAAAGTTGACTTGAGAAAATTTAGAAAAAGGATTACTACACAGGAAGAAATACAGGAAATACATCAAAATAGAAAAAAATATAAAGAGGAAGATTTAAGAACAAAAATGGAAAGAATATCCAAACAACAAAAAGAAGAAGGAAGAATAGTAGGAGCAGATTAAATGGGATTACTAGACATATTTACAGGTGGAAGCATTAAAGCTGTTGGTAATATAGTTGATGAACTTTACACTTCAGAAGATGAAAGAAACCAAGCAAAGATAACTTTAGAAAAAATACAATCAAAATTAAAAGAAAAGCAATTAGATATTAACATTGCAGAAGCGAAACATAGATCATTATTCGTTGCTGGATGGCGACCTTGTCTTGGTTGGGTGGGCGCATTATCTGTTGCGTATGTTTATTTGTTACAGCCAATATTGAATATGATATTGCAATTATTTGATGTTCATATAGATTGGGTCGTTCTTGATCTCGGACAACTTATGCCTTTAATATTGGGTATGTTAGGTCTTGGGGGATTGAGAACATTTGAAAAATCGAAAGGAGTTTCAAAATGAGTAAATTATTAGATTGGATTAAATATAATGAACTGAATCCTATTGTAAAATGGGTAATAGTTTTTGTAATAATCTGGGCGGCACACCAATACATCTTACATTAGAAGTATGCCTAAATTCAAAGTAGGTGGTAAAATGATCCACGCAAAATATCCGAAGAAATCTGGAAAAGGGAAATCATACACCTATGGCAAAAAGAAAATCGGCAAAGCTAGAAATCGTAATAGATAATAAACCTTACGAACTTCAAGAAATACATTGGCTTGACATTGTGGGCGATTCCACGATTGCAAGTGCAGATGAATTTGACAAGATGAAATGTGCAGAGATGGTCAGCGAGGCCTACATCTATAAAAAAGATAAAAATTTTTTATATACTTTTTCATCTTATCAGAAAAATGATGTAGGTTTTGGTGATCGAAACATCATTCCTATAGGTTGTGTGCAAAAGATAGAAAAAAAGACTTTATCATAAAATGGCTGAAATCTGGGAAATAAAAACCCTCATATCTCAACGAGGTTAAGGTTTAAGGGGAGTAGCTGTATGATTGCACCCCCTTAATTTTCTTATATACCCCAAATTTCTTTTCTTGCTTTTAGTTTATCTTCACTAGCATACTTCCATCTCCAATCTGATAAATCTGGAACCAATACTGAACTAACATCTGCTTTGGATTTACATTTATCTAGAGTAGAAGCACAATTATTAAGATTCAATTCTATTGTTTGTAAGTGAATGGGATCATCAATATCAAACTCTATAAAATCACATTTTTTAGGAGTGCAATATAAAAGTTTAACATCAACCTTTTTATCAAACTTTTCCTCTAATGCTTTTTTATAAATAACTTGTTGCTTGATATGACTATCTCTAATTTTAAATTGAGAAGATGTTTTCAAATCTATAACAGTTATTTCTTCATCATTCTCAAAAATAAAATCAGTATAACCAGAAAAAGGTATATCAAGTATTTCTGTTTTAACATTAGATTGATAAGATAAATAAGTTGAATTAGTTTTAGTTATTTTATCAAATAACAATATAGACATAGGGTTAATCATATCTCTTTGTTTCTTTTTTTCTTCCTCACTCTCTAAAGAGAAATAAGAATTGTCATCATAATATTGATAAATTTTTTTTATAAATGTATCTGTTTTTTTATACTTTTTTTGAAAATATAAACTAAATCCATATTCTATTGCATTACCCCTTATCATTGCACAACTAGGAGCAAAGTCATATTTATAAATATATCGTAATACAAAACCAGCCTTATCATCTATCCAATTATTAATTCTGCTTGGACTAAAGGGAAGTAATTCAAATCGTTTAAATGTTTTTATCATTTTATCTCCATTTTTATTTGTTTAATTTTTTTATTAATTAATGACATTTTTTTTCTCCTCTGATTCCAGATGGTTTCCTATTGTATTTTCATCAACTAATACTTTAAAGTAATGAGATATTGCACCAAAGGCAATCGCCCTATCCTTTTTCTTTAGGTGTTCAAGTTCATTGTCAATTTCCACCTCAACATCATCTTTGGTTTCTGGATTGAAAACCAATTCAATAATTATTTTATGTTTCATTTTATCTCCATTTTTATCTTATTTACTTGTTGATCAAAGAAACTTCCTTGATCTTTGTTTTCTTCATTCTTCCAGAATACATTACACAATCTGAAAGGTTTTTCACCCTTAAATCTGGGTGGAATAATCTTTTTTGTCTTGGTTAGTAAAGCTGATTCTAACTGCTCGACACTTAAAAACATCTTCTCATTTGTTTCTGTCAATGTAAGGATAGCGCCACCCTTTTGAATAGCTTTCTCAACTTCATAATCCTTGATACTTGCCTTGCCTTGCCATAATCTTGCAATGTTTCTTTCGTAGTATTTACTAGTGCTTTGTTTCGGCATTTGTTTTCTCCATTTTTTCATCATTACTCATATCTTCTCCTCCATATCGTAGTTACTCGGTCATAATTGATCCGATCTATCATCTGTGATTTAGTTTTCGGTTCTCTTAACGCCTTTTTTCCTAATCGTTTTCTTAATCTTCTTATTCTTGTCTTGAGATTCATTAATATAATCCTTTGGATTTAAACTTAATTTCTTATTATTAAGTATTTGATTGAGTGTTATTATTTTATATTTCATTTATCTTATCCTGTAAAATAGTTTTCAATCCCTCATTGAATACCTTGTCTATTTCAGTTCTTGTATGACAACTTCTGCATAAAGGAATGAGATTTGAAATTCTGTTTGTTTTGTTTTGGGGATCGCCACCCATCTTGCGACCTATCAAGTGATGAATGTCTACAGCTTTTTTATTGGAACAACCCCAGCAGTTAGGGGTATGCTGATCTGCATACCCCCAAAAGTTAGAAAAAAGTTTCTTGTAATCTTTCATTAAATGTCAGGCGATTGGCTGAATGATTCATCTTTTTCTTCAAACTTAATGTTTAAAGTTCCATCATCATTTTTCCAAATAGCTAAAGAATAAGTTTTATCTGATTCAAAAACAAT
>VTLG01015143.1_pt1 | contig 15916 bp, 21 predicted proteins | sample 4694571 | NCBI WGS metagenome assembly VTLG01 (sample SAMN12604809, study PRJNA352737) | marine metagenome | biome: ENVO:00000447; feature: ENVO:00000209|ENVO:00000569|ENVO:01000036; material: ENVO:00002151; isolation source: viral sequences binned using virsorter ...
TGAAAATGTAACTGAATTTGCTCTTGTAATTGCACCTGTAGAACTAATAGCTTCCACAGTAGGTACTGATACAAAGTTAGTTCCTGTAATTGTAATGTTAGTTGCATCGTTTGTTATAACAGATGGACTAATACCTGTAATAGTTGGTTTTGTTTCACCAACTGTAACAGATCCACCAAGATTAACAGCAGAACCATTTATTGTAATTGATTCGTTTGCTATCTTAGCATTAGTTACTGCATCATCATCTATTTGTGTTGTAGTGATTGCACTATTTGTTCCTGATACAAAGTTTGCTAGATCTCTTGCTTTTGTCATAATTTATTACCTTGCTGTTGTTGGTATATCATTTGTTCCTACTATTGATTGTCCAAATGCTGCATAACAATATGTTTCGCCATTTTTATTCCAACCATTACTATCATCGCCTCTAATTTTAAATCCATTACTATATAAATCAATAATATCTGTTGTTTGTTCTCCTCCATCACTATTAGATTGAAGATAATCGTTATCAGGATTATATCCATCTCTTACATTATCAACTATTTGATAATCAGTAGTATTAACTGTAATATTTTTAAATATTACAAAAGATGGTTTAAATCCTGTATAAACAAATGGGCCATTTGTATTTCCGTTACCTTTAAAACTTCCAAAATTTGAAAACCCAGCAACAGGTGCAAATGCATAACATATATAAGTATCACCAGATCCATTAACTTGACCATCTGTTCCAATAGTAATTACACTTGAACTTGGAGCTGTACTTTGAAATTGAGCAGATTGGTTAGCTCTCCAAGAAGCACTATCAAGATTTAAAACATAATTCCAACCACCTAAACCATTTTGTCCATGAAGCCAAGAAGTAGTACTATTAGTTTTTTTAATAAGAACTAATTCAGGAGCAACTCCTAAACCATGTCCAATAGTTGCATTACTTCCAGTACCAGTATATTTTGAAATTGAAAATTTAGCAGTACTATTAACTGAAGTAGTTGTAGTATTTATAGTTCCATCTGTATTTGAAGAACCTGCTCCACCACCTGCTTTCCAACACCAAGCAATAAAGTTTCTACTATTTTCATTCATTCCATCTGAACTACCTAAAGTAAATCCATCAGAATCAAAACCTGTAAGTCCAGATGCTGTTCCTTCAGCAGCAGTACTATTTGGTTTTAAATATTTAGTTGTTCCTCTAACAACATCAAAACAATAATGTTCATGTGAACTGCTAGTACCTCTGTCCTTAACCCAGACCCAATCAGGCTGATGTCCAACTCCTGTAATTGCGTTAGTTGATCCATTACCTGCATAAGTTTTTGGACTAAAATGTGATTTTGCTTTTGTAACTGTTGTATATGCCATATTATTCGTTTAACCCCTTAGTTGATAGAGCTGTGTAACCTGCTGGTACATCATACTCAAATTTACCTATTCCTGATGCATTAGTTCCTTCTGAAGATATAGCAGTAGTTCTGAAATAACCATTTCCAAAATTAAATGCTAAATTAGCTGCAGCACCATAACTTGCAAAAGCTGGGATATAAAACTTATCTGATGCTATTGTATATGCAGCACCAGTACCAGTAGAACCAGAAGTTGGGTCTCCTGAATTTTGCCATGTTCCATTTTTTCCAAAATAAATTTTATTATTATCTAAATCTAATGCACAAGATAAAATATCATTAGTTCCCCAAGTATCTCCATAACCACCTGATGTACCACCATTATTTGATTTTTCTCCGTCTGAAGTATAACCATATCCCTCAGAACCATATCCACTATCATCATATCTTCCTGTATTAGCTGTACATTTATTAGCTTGGTCTACAGTACATGCTCCAAATCTTTCATAATCACTTGAACCTATACATTTCATTTCATAATAATATTTTCCTGATTTAGCTCCTAAAGTTCCAAAAATACTTCTCCAGTTGTTATCTGCTCCACCTGAATAATTATTTCCCTCTATAAGAGTAAAACTAGCTGCTGCATAACCTAAACTACTTAAAGTGCAAAATACATTACTTGGACAATCTTCAGTATTAATTAGTGTACCTGCACCTAATGTAAAATCATTAGAATTAGCTGATTGGTCAGTAATAGTATTACCATCTTTTAAAATTGTAAATCCATTTGTACCCATTGTAAGAGTAGGTGATGTATTTATTTTCCATTCTCCAGTTGTTGCATCTGTAGAACCAAATGTTGATGCTTGATAAGCTGTTCCATCTACCCAATGAACATGAGACATTGAACCATCAAAATATCCACTACCTGCACTTCCACCACCATCATAAACTGTACCAATAGTTCTTCGATCTCCATTATTATTTAATCTAAGTGAAGCATAATCTTCAGCAGGATATGTTGCTGTTGAAAAAGATGTTTCTTGAACGCCATTAATATACATTTTTACTCTGTCTGCTGCTGTTGATTCAGTTGTGTCAATAGTAACTACAATATGATACCAAGCTGTAATATCTCTAAATTTTCTATTAGTTGTTAATTCCATTACAGTAGAACTACTAACAACACCTACAACTCTCAAAACATCTTGACTATTAAAAAGAATTTTAACATCGTTATTTGAATTTTCAGATGTGTGAAATAAATATTGTGTAGATGAAGTTGCACCTAAACCACTTCTTTTAACCCAAGCTGAAAAAGTGCTTTTTGTATTACTTCCATCTGATATTGTTCTTGTTAAATATGTACTAGCCATTAGTTAAATTGTCCTCCACCTGTTGCACCAAATGATGAAGTTAAACTAAAAGATCTATCTGTTGTTTGACTTTCAGCATCGGTTGCTCTTATTGTAAAATTATATGTTGTTGGTGATGTTGAACTACCACCAAAATCTGATGTTGTAATTGCTCCAGTTGAACTGTTTAAAGTACAATTTGCTTGTGAAGCATTTGTTAATACTGATCCCACTTCTGAGTAAGCTATAGTTGAATCTCCTGTTGCAGCTACTGTTGCAACTGTTCCTGAAAAATCACCAGCTATAGTTCCAAGTGAACCAGCAGCTGTTGACCAAGTAGGTGCATCAGAAACTGTTAAAAGATTTGATCCAGAAATAACTGCGTTACCATCTGGGTTTTCTATTCTAATTTTGTATTGTGCATCTACAGTTAATGTAAAGTTAGCTGTAATTGAAGTTGCACTTGTAAAAGTAATACTATTAGCTTGATACCAAATTCCAGTACTTGGATTTAATGCCCATACTTGAGGAATTGAAACAAAGTTTGTTCCAGCAATAACTACATTAGTTGCATCATTAGTAATTGTATTTGGTGTACAAGAAGTAACTGTAGGTTTAGTTTCTCCTATTGTAACTGAACCACCTAAAGATACTGCTGATCCATTAATTGTAATACTTGAATTTGCTAATTTTCCATTTGATATTGAACCTGCTAATTTACCTTCTGCAATAGAACCAGCAAGTTTAGCATTCGTAACTGCACCATCTGCAATTCTTGCTATGTTTAAAGTTCCTGAATCTATGTTAGCTGCACTAATTGAAGCTACATCAAATGTTCCATATGCAACAACATCAATAACATCTCCTGTTGTTAAAGCTGAACCAAATACTACTGAAGTACCAGAAGTAATTGTAATGTCAGCACTTGACATACGAACACCATTTAAATAAACATCAGCGTATCCTGCATCATAAGCAAGTGTATTTCCGTTATCATCTGATCCAGTTACAGTTGTTGGAGTACCAGAAGATATAGTGTAAGTATATCTTTGAGATGTTCCATTAACTGTAGATCCAGCTGCTGCCCATCCAGATGATTTATAAACTTTTAATTCATTAGCTGTTGTATCAAAATAAAGATCACCAACATCTAAACTAGAACCTGGTGCTGATGATGCTATTCTGTATCTATCTGCAAAAGAGTTAACTCCTGAAATATTGTTTGCAACAGTTGTTACATTAGCTGAGTTTGAAGCTAAAGTATCTAATCCACTAATTGCTGCAAGTGTATTCATATCAGATACAGCATCTGCTGTACCTAATGTATTTAAATCTGAAACTGCGTCTGCTGTTCCAAGTCTACCAATCTCAGTTGCTTTCCCAGCAACAGTTGTAACTTCAGTAGCTTTTGGAACTAATCTATGGAATGTATAAGTATTTAATGTTGTAGTTGTTTCTACAATCATTCCATATCCAGAGCTGTAAGTTGTACTATTTTCAGCTCCATTAATTGTAACTGTAGAATTTCCTACTGTTCCATTAGCAACAGTAATAACTCCACTACCACTTGATGTGTAATTTGTTGAAAGTGTTTTAATACTAACTAGAGTACCTGCTCCATCATTAACATCTGGATTTGCATTAGGAAATGCTAATTCATTTGCTATTGGAACAAAGCCACCTACATCATCTACTAAGTCTATAACTCTAGCATCAATAGCAGCAGTTGTTGCTACTTTTGTATCTCCAGCTGACCAAGTATCTCCTGAATCTATTGTTTCTGAAGAGTCTTGTCTAAAATATCTTGCATCAGAAGCTGATGTTGTAAAGAATGTAACATCATCAGGTGTAGATCCTGAATGTTCTGAATTTGTAACTATAACTGCATCTGCTATTTTAGCAGCTGTAACACCATCATCAGCTATTTTAGCTGTAGTAACTTGTGAATCTGCAATATGTGCAGTATCAATAGATCCATCTGTATAATGTTCGCTATTAATTGCATCGTCTGCAATTTTAGATCCATCAATAGCATCTCCTGCAATCTTACCTGAAGTAACTGCTGAAGCATTAATCTTAGCAGCTTCTACTGCATTAGTTGCTAGTTTAGCAGCCGTAACATTTGCATCTGTAATTTTAACAGTTGTAACAGCATTAGTTTTTAAATGAGCTGTATCAATAACATCTGTTGGAATTGAGTTATTTGTTTTAGCTAGAATTGCTAAATAAATTGTAAGTGATTCACTAGATAAAGAACCTGAATCCCAAGTTACATTAACTGTTGTATCTGATGAAAATGATGAACTAGATATTGTACCTACAATAGTACCAGTAGAACTTCCTACTGCTTTAATTCTTCTACCAGCATGGTAAAGAGAAGTTACATTAGATCCTGCTACTGTAAATGATGTTGCACTTGCATAAGCAAATGTGTGTGATCCATCACCATCTCCATAAATTACCCATTCTGCATCATTGTACCATTCTCTAACATCTGCAAGAATAGCTCTCATTGCATTGTTAATGTTAGAAGGTAACATACCTTCAGCAATACTAATACCTCCTACTGAAGTATTACTTGCTGCTGTTGTGCTATAATCTTTTATACCTGCCATTTAGTCTCCCATGAACCAAGAAAACGCTTTATTGCTTTCTGTATTTTTTTCGTTAATTAATGTGTTTAATGCTTCTTCAATTTGTCTTTGAAAAAATTCTTGAGTTTCAAAACTATATCGAACATTGTCTATATCTGTACTATCTGTCATCTTACTCCTGCTCTACTTGCAACAAGATCAACGCCCTGTGCGTGATTAAATGTAGTACCACTTGGTACTTTAACATTTGCTCTAATATATCTTCCTGATTTTCTAACTGGATTTATTCCAGAAGTAACCATAGAAGATGAACTAGATTCTGTTTCACTATCAGCTAGTCTTTCTCTCGATTTTAAAGTTACTGTAGCTGCTGCATCTACAATAGGTCTTATTCCTGTAATATTAGCTCTTAATCCAGGGAATGGTTCTATTTCAGAAGTTTCTACTTCACATTCATTATTGTTACCTGAAAAAATTGCTGCTTTATAATCTGAGTCAATTGCTCCTAAAAGCATTTGTCCACCAGACCAAAAATCTGTATCAAGTGCTGCGTTAATATTCTCTAAACTTTGAGATATAATATCCATTAATTCAACTGTATAAGCACCTACAAATTGTGAAAAAATTGTACTGGCATTAGCTGTTGCTAAAGACCATTTTTTTGTAGCGTAATTATATATAATGATTTTATCACAAATCCCTGTAGTATTGGAAGTGTTGTCAACGCTAGGGTACAACCACATTGCTAATTGATTAAAAGGATCCACTGCTGCACATATTCTATCAGCAAAAGCTTTGTTTAAATTAAGATCAAAAAATCTATTAACTTTTTCTACTCCTATTGGTAGAACAGTATCACCATTAATTTGGTAAAATCCATCATCTGCATAAAAGAATACTTGTCTATTATCTTGGCACACTGTTCTTCCATACATAGATCCTCTATTAGGAGATATAACAGATAATCTAAATACTGTATTACCACCAACATAATCCATACGAATTATTTGGTTTTGTCTAAATACATATCCAATCTCTCCAGATGTAATTGCTACAACTTGTCCACCAGATCCTGGAAGATCTTGGTAATCAGATTGTTTACCTGACCAAGTAGCAAGGTCATTAATACCTGACCATTGGATTCTATTTGTATTATTTGTAATATTTCCTACTACAAAAAAATCTCTAACAACTCCTGAAACTCTAAACACAGGTAATGTACCTGCTGTAACTATTGAACTAAGATCTGCAAAGTTAGTAGATGTACCCATTAAATAATATTGAGGTGCATCAACTCCATTACTTGCAACAATATATTCACCAAATTGTGTAAATGTTGTAAAGTCATCATTATTAGCAGTTAAACTAGATTTTCTAGAAGTAAAAGCTCCTGATGCTAATTGATATATATCTGTTTTAGTTGCAACAAAGTTAAATACTGAATTAGAGTTATCTCTAAAAGATCCTGCTCCTGTAGAATTTTTACCTATATTGTTTGAACTATAAGCAACTAAAGAAGGAAATCTTTTATAACTCTTTTGAGCATGATAAACATTACTTGCTACATTAGCTCCTGGATTCAAGTGTTCTGGTTGATCAGGTAGCCATTCTCCAAAAGGTATCTGCATTATCTATTCCTGTAAAATGATAGATCCGTTTGAACATCTGTTCTTTGTGTAACAGGTGCTCCACCATATGAATCTTGTTTATCGTTATTCTCACATCTTTCTAAAGCTGCGATATACATTTGTAACCAATTTTGTTTTTGATCTGGATCCATACCACCTAAAAAATTAGCAGCATGATATAAACTTCCATACAAATAAATATTTGGATGTGAGTTTAAGATATAGTTACTTGTGTTAGAATCACTAAGAGCGTTAAAAGCTTTATAGTAAGATAAATAGCCAGTATAGCTAGTATCAGGGCTTGGCCCAAACCTAAATTGTTCCGTTTCATTGTCTGCCTCAATTGTGTAAGCTCTAGGTCTTCCAGTTCTAGAACCACCTCTTGTTTCAAATAAATTACTCGGAGTTAAATATTCTAATGGATATTTGTTTCCTGATAATATGTAAAATGATCTAACAGATATAAATCCTGTTGGTACAGTTACAGTCTCAGCATTAATAGTAACAGTATCTATCTGTTCCATTTGTCTTATTCTTAACTTAGCATTAAAATCTGCTTCGGTTAATTTTATAAAATCATCTGCAATTTCTGATGTAAGATCAGATCTATTAAGCCAATTAGCTATTGATGTTTTTAATTCTGCGTATGTTGATAATGCCATTATAAGTTTCCTTCAGATGTTTTGAAGTATCTAAACTCATTACTATTAAGTTTTTGTTTTAATATTGTTTGTTGAGTTTCTGTAGGTAAAGCCCACCAATTACGAGTGCCATTAAATTCTTTGCACCAAATTTGTAACATAATTGGAGGAATACTTGCTACTCTCTTCATCTCTCTAGATGGAGTATATCCATCATTAAGAGTTTGTAATTTCTTATTTCTTTCTAATAATTTGTTAAAGTCTTGTTGTTGATTGATTGTAAGTTTACCATCAGACTCTTGTATATACTTAGTCTTAACTCCGTTATACCAATCTACTCCTCTAACTTTACTCATTATTATTCAGATAGTTCAGTTACATATAAATCGACAGATCCTATCACTGCAACTTTTTCACCTTCTGATACTTTAAAGCATTCAGATGATTTAGATTCTAAGAATATCTTAGAATTTGTTGCTGTAGGATTTACTCCAAACTCAATATGACAATCAGCACTTGGAATAACTCTAACATATTCAATGTTAGCTCCGAATGCAGATGATTGAGTTGAAGATCCTGATGATGTAACTTTTTGTGTCGTTACTGGTCTCATTGCGTAATTACTCCCGTACATTGTTTGTTCCCTTTATGTTCTGGATTAGTACCCTGAATGTTCTCCAGGGCACATTATCCGATTTAATTATCTTCTTATAACGAATGTTACTACTAATTTTTTAGCACCAGTAGATCCACCATCAGTAAGAACTTCAATAGTGTCACCTTCTGAAACTTCATTAGCTGCAGTTGGTTCAGCTGAATCAACATCTCCAGCAGCTGATCCTGAATGTGCTACTGTTATGCCTCCACCTGTAATAGCAGTTCCACCTAATTCAAAAGATATTGCTGCATTTCCACCAGAAATAGCACCTTGAAGTGCTGTCATGATTTTAATTATTTTGCCTCCATCAGGTACTGCAACAAATGTTGATGATGCTGTACTAATGTCTGCGATTGTTGTTGTTAGAAAATAGTCGTTTAATGTTCTCATTTTGTTTCCTCATTGTTCCGTCTTTAACCCCTCTCAAGACTTCAATGTTAATTAGGATGCAAGGGGACTAGATATTGAGGTTAGCCCCCTACGCATTTATATTGATTACGATGTAGTCAAGTCAGCTACTAAGCCACTTGCTGCTTCGTTTCTAGATTCAAGAGTAGCTTCTACTAAAAGCTGTCTTTTCTCTGTGTCGCCAGTCTTTGCTAATTCATGCATACTGAAATCTCTTAGGAATGCAATTCCCCAGAAATCCATATCTAGTACATAAGCATCTCTATCTCTAGAGAATCTATTAGGTACTACTTGCAATTGACCAAAGTCAGAAGCGTAAACATCTACAGAAGTGTATAATGTAGCGTCAGCACCTGCATCAAATCTAGTACTATTACCAGTAAATCCTGATAATTTTTGCTTGTTGAAAGGCCCTACCATAACTATTTGAGGGTTTCCACCAGAGTTCCATACTGATTTAATTACAGATTTTAATTGAGCCTCAGTAAATACTCTCTGAGTTCCATCTGTTCTAGCAGTGTTACCTGCACCACCTGATGCTGGGGAACCTGCTGCCGACATAACATCGTTAGTTGCTACCCATGATCCAAGTGATCCAAATTTCCTTGCAGTAGAAGCATTACCTGCTACTTCTGCTTGGTTGCCAGTTAAAGTTGCTTCCATATCTCTCTTAAGCTCTTTTGCAGCTTTAGCGATTTGGTAAGCTAGTTCAGAAGCTCTTCCAGCTTTGTCTACTGCTTCTTGAGTACCAGATATTGTAATAACTTTGTCCATAATTTGACAAGAGTTAGATAATCTAGTAGTCGCAGAAATAGAGTCTGCTGTAGCTTCGTCACCTTCGATAACAGCGTTTGAAGTTGAAGCTGAAGCCAAACTGTCAGTTTGCCATTCATGTAAAACTGCAGTTGCTTTTGTTTTCGCAGCTGAGCTTAGGAATGGAGTGTCAGTAGGCGAGATGTTATAAATAACATCTGACAGGTCTTCTCTTTCACCAACGCTATCATATGTGTCGAATGTATTGCTTGGTTGTGCCATTGTTTGTTACCTTTTTGTTTGAGATTTAAGATTAATCATTTCAAGTATAGCTGACTGAGCATCTTTTATATGTCCAGTTTTGCTTAACTTGCCGATTTTGTTTTTTATAACCTCTCGTCCCGAACTTGCATTTGACTTAGCCACTCCTGACTTAATAACCTTTGGTGCATTAGCTACTTTTTTCTGAACAATAGGTTTTTTATCTTTAACAGATTTATATCCCATTGCATCTTTAATCACCATTAAAAAACGATGATCTGCTAAATTACCAATTTCCTGGTCAGTAAAACCATAAGATCTTAAAGAAGTTCTCATGTCTGTTCTAAACTGATCAGCTTTATTGGGGTCACTATACTCAGGTATCCTGGCTGCTGCTAGTTGTCTTTGTGTATCAAGGTATTCATTATACTGTTTAGTATAAGCCTCTTTAGCTTTGGACTTCATGTCGTCAATCTGCCTTGTTTGTTCTCTTAACTGGTAATCCAGTCTAGCTGCAGAAGTTGGATCTTCTTCCCAAAGTTTTTGGAGATCTTTGCTACCTTGCTGTTGTCTGATAAAGCCATCAGCAGTTGATATCAAATCATTTAGTTCACCTAAACGAGTGTCATAATTTTGACGAAAACTATCCTTTTGAGTTTCAAGATCTTTTCTCTCAAGACTTAAAGAATGAGTTTTTTGTCTATAATCCGAGTCTCTAGAATAACCTGCTTTAAGTTCATCGAGGCTAACCTCTATCTCTTGACCATTAACTTTTAATCGGTGGAGATTGGGTTCCTCTGATTCTGTTTGCGTTTCTTCTTTGATCTCAGTATTTTCAGATGCTTCTTCTTTTTGAGTTTCACCAGACGATGATTGACTCTCTTTTGAAGGTTCCTCTTTTTTTACTTCTTCTTGAGGTTGCTCTGATGGTTCTGCTTTTTTCTCAGGTTCTGATTGTCCTTGTTCAGGATTCAGAAGTCCTTTGATTTTATCAGCAGCACCTTGTACATTAGTACTATCTGCCATAACGCTCCTTTCGTTGATTGGTTGGCGTGTGTAAGGCTCCTAAAAGGTTAGCCTTGTTTTTGAAGTAGCTCCAAATCTTTTGAAGCTAGTTTTCCACTTTCCATAATAGTTTGTAAATGACCTCTAATTTTGTCTACCATATTATATGCCATCCAAAGAGATCGTCTTCTATTATCGTCAGCAAAATTCGTATTAAAAATTTCTTGCTTATATGTTTCTAGTAGATCCTCAAACGCTTGTTTTAGCAGGGGATCGTCTAGGAGTTGGGCTGCTCGTTTGCCCTCCCTTATTTGCTTGTCCATTGTGTTTATCATTAAAGAATTGTTGTTGTCCTTTTATTATCTCTTTCATCAAACCTCCAGATGATTTGAGATCTTCTTGTTCTAACATACTTCTTCGTTTCAATTCAAGCTCATCTATTTTGCCACCATATTGTAATTCTAGCTCTTTGATCTTTATTTCAAAGTCAAGTAGAGCTTGTCTCATAGTAGCTTCTATTCGTTTAACCTCAGTTTCAGCTTTTAGCTGTGCTCTTTGATTCTCACCTTGTACTTGAGCTAATGTTACTTTTTCAAACTCAGTTGGTGGTTTAGGAGGTAATTGAGGCATTTGAGCTGCACCGACATCTGGATCCATAAAGTATGGTTCTACTCCATTTAGTCCTGCATTCTCAATTAATTTCTTTAAAGTATTATATACATTTCTTAAATTAACCATTGGGCCATAAACATTTTGTTGTAAGTTTATAGCTTCCATTTGTTTTTGTAATATTGAATGTAATAATATTAATTGTTGTTCTTTTGATCCTGTACCTAATCCTACAGTTACAGAAACATTAACTCTGTCTTTCCATTCGTAAGGTCTCATAGGTATATACTTACCTCTGATTCTTACAATCTTTTCTTTATTCTGATATTTACAAACTAATTCAAATATTTTTAAAGCTAGATCCTTAACACCTGTTTCAGCAAAGATCCTGGCAATTAACTCCATTCTCATTTGTGATTGTGTCAGAATTTGGTTTTGTCCAGTTGCTGTTTTATTTAAAGTGTCAGCATCTAGCCCCTGAGATTGTCTTGTAACCCCAGTTCTAGTTTCTTTAACAGAATCTAGATAAGCTAACATTCCACTAGCTTGTTCTGTAATAGGTTGTGCCTGAATAGGCATCATAACATTTTGAGGTGGTTGTTTAGTTCTAACAATTCCACCTGGACGATTTGTTAAAAGATCATCCATAGCTACTTGTCCATCTTGGACAGCTATTCTGTTATTATTTGTTAGATACATATTATCTAACATTTGTCTCATAACAGTAGATTTAATTAATTGTATATCTTCTACTAATTCTGCAACAGATCTACCATGAAATCTGTGAGGCATAATAACTGGTGTCATAGAAATAAATGGAATTGTATCTACTTCTGTTAAATCTAAAATCTTACCAGTACCTGAACCTGCAGATGTAATTTTTAATAATTCTGCTTTACCATCTCCATTAGCATCCATCTTAATATAAGATTCATAAACTAATATATCATTGGTACTTTTGTCGCCATCAGTTTCTCCATGAGAAAAATCTACATTTTGATGTCTGACAAATTTGTCTTCTGTAAAATAATCAGGATCGCCAGTTGGTAATCCTTCTACTACATCTCTATCAAAACCCATCTCTATTAACTCAGATCTTGTTTTATTTGTTCTATGACAAACAAAGTTAGCTGAATCTATAGACTTACATCTTCTTTCAATTAAAAATTCTTCAGGTGGTACAGGTTCAATTCTAACCTGACCATATAATTTTGTTCTATGAATAACAACATCGTGTAATTTAACTTTATCTACTTCTTTACCACGATCATCTGTAATAGGTTCTTCGTAATCAGTATGATTAGAAACTTCAACTTGAGGATCTGAAACTAAATCATTAAACTCATCATCAGTTAATCTTGTATATTCTTCTCTTTCAGTCTTAGCTGAATCATCCCAGTAAATTTTTAATATTCCATTCTTTTGAATTAATGCATCTTTAAAAGCAGAATATAAAGCTAAGAAGCCATCATTCTCTTTATAAAAAACATAATTTAAATAATCGGAACATTGACGAGCCATCTCATCATCTTCTGGCCCAGTCCCTTCACATTGAAATACATTATCACCAGCAGTAAATATTCTCATTAATGATGGCATTAGACTTTCTACTGTGTCTAATACATCATTTGAGACTACCTGAGAACGACCTTCTTGTTCATTCCCTAACGATTGACCAAGATAATAAGATAGAGATTTCTTTCTTCTAGAAACTAATTCTCCACCTATAAATCCTGATGCGTTATGTATTTCTCTTCCTAATATTGCTAAAATTTCTTGTTCTGTTTTCTTCATACTATATATCTTGTATCTACTTTAATTGGTCTTTCCCATTCTGTTGTATCAATTGGTTCTGCAACACATCCATATCTAAAAGCGTCAGCTGCGTGTGAACACCAATCGTGTAAAGGTTTATTTTTAAACACTTGGTTTTTATCATCCCATTGTTTTCGATATTGTCTTAATGCATCTAATCCTACTTTGCATTTTTCTCTATCAAAATAACAATGTGGTAAATAATTTCTCACAGTTTCTATTCCGTGATCCACTTCTAATTTAGGAGCGACTTCAAAGTCAATACCTAAATCTCTTGCTACTTCCATTCTGGATTTACCTGTTCCTAATTCTCTAGCCATTATATCGTGTGGAGCTATATGATTAGAATAAGCATATCCTTTTTCTTCAAGTTTATCAGCATAATGTGCTAATGATTCTCCTGAAGTTTCATAATAATCAATGAGATGTATTTCCTGCCCTACTCGTTGTGCAAACCAAATTGCAGTTGAGTCACCTATACCTAAGTCCCACCATGTTTCTACACCTACATTGGAATCTAAAGGCACAGTAGTGATTCTCTTCTGTTTATCAGCTATCGTTATTAATCTTCCGTAATAACTGCCTGAGACTGCTGCAGTGAACGAACATTCAAATTCTTGTTCGAACTGCTCCTCCGTCATTATGGCCCGTGCCTGTTCCAGCTCTTCATCTGGAATTACTTTAGTGTCTGAGGCTCTATAAATCTTGCCCAATCTGGATGACCACGCTGAGCAAAGTCATAGACTTCCCAGAACTGATTATGTCCCATTGGCGTACCGATAAACATAACCCAACCTAACTTGTCGGCTACGGCAGGTCTAACGATTTCTGTCCATACTCTTGGAGACATAATTGCATATTCATCCATTACAACTCCATCAAATCCCATTCCACGAATTGAGTCTGGATTATCTGCACCAAATATTTGAATACGACTTCCGTTAAATAAATCTATTCTTAATTCTGTTTCGTTTCGACCACCACCAAAATACATTAGTGGTTTTGTATAAAATTTTAAATACTCCCAGGCAATTGCTTTACCTTGTCTATAAGTAGGAGCTATAAACGCACAGAGCGATCTAGGTTTTGCTGCTGCTGTTTTAATTAGTTCGTTTATTGACAATACTGATTTGCCGAATCGTCTATGACATACCAGTACATTGAATCTTTTTTTATTTTTATGTACTTCTAATTGATATTCTCGTGGCTTATATGGAATTTCAATCTTTTTTATTTTCTTGGTCTTTTTGCCACTCGACTTTGATTTCAATTGGTTCATCTGATCCTATTTTCGAAGTTGAAGAAGCTAACCTAGGGTGAACAAATGGTGCTGCCTTTTCAGCTGCATACATTTTTCGCTCAGGCGAACTCATAGGATTGTTTAACACAGCTAACATATAATCTAAAGGGCTATGTTGATACTTTACTGACATTTCTTCCATAGTTTTCCACTTAGGTTTAGTACTTCTAGACCCTAATGGTCTACCAGCACCTTCTCTTTTACCTCCGTGATTTGGATTTTTGTCTTCTTTTAAATTGTCCATCCTGTTTTCCCAAAAGGTTTTCTCTTCCATTGCTTCGACAATGGTCTAGAAGCTATTTTTTCACCTTTATTAACTATTTTTTTAGCTCCAAGATAAGCTCCTGTAGCAATTAAACCAGGAAACCCTAAAGCTCCTCGTTTTATAAGAAATTTACCTGTTCCTAAAGCAGCAGCTCCTGTTTTTTTGAACATTCCTACTGTTGGCCCAGCATAAGTTTTAAATTGTTTGCCGTGTTTAGCTATTTTTCTTTGTCCCCAAAGATTAGCTTTCTTTCTAGCTAAATTATATCGGCTTTTAACTCTATATTTGCCTTGTTTATCTTTAATAAAGGATTCTTTTTTAACTTTATTAATAATATTTCCATCTACATTAGCCATATACTTTTTTTCCTTTTTTCTTAGCGTATTTTTTAGCTGCAGCTTTACCTTTTTTAGTATAACTGAACTTTTTTTTACCTACTTTTGGCATTATCTTAATAATCCTCTCATTGCAGCGTCTCTTGTTGTTGGCATAGGCATATTTTGCCCTGGTCTTTGACCCATTTGCTGCATCATTTGTGGGTTATTTGCCTGTTGTTCCAATAAACCTGCTTGTTTCTTAGCGATTTCTGGAAGCATTTTAGCCTTAATCACCAATTGAAGTTGTTGAGCCTCTTCTGGTGTAAGGTTAATAATCTTATCTGCTAGTTTTTCTATTGATCTTTTAGCCATGGAACATCTTCTTATAATTTTTTAACTTAGCTGTCTTAAGAAACCCTGGGTCTTTAAGATCTTTTCGGAACGCAGCTCTTTTTGAAGAAACATTCTTTCGAACTTTCTTAAACCATCCTGGTACGCTATGTAAACTTTTTATTGCTTTCATTATCCTGCCATATATTTCTTAGGTTTTTCTTTTTTAGAGCTACCTTTAGCTGCTAAATAACCAGCACCTACAAATAGGGCTTTAGGTATAATAGCACCACCTATAATAGCACCTTTCATCAATGGAGATGCTTTTCTCCATGATCTTTTAGTTGAAACCCACGGATTATTTTTGGCTTCCATCACGAATGATTTTCGCCTTAAATTCTGTGTGCCTTTTTTTAGGTTATTATTTTTGTAAGGTAATTTCATCTGCCTTGTCCTCTGTATTTGGAACGCTTTGGAATCCTTTTCGAGTAGGATTTCGCATGTCGTCCTGGTCGTTTTTTAAGTGTTCGCTTATAGTAAACATTAACTCCGAATTTTGGGAGTTTTTTACTCATTAATCGTCACGGTCTAAAATATCCCAAGCTGCTGCTCCAGTTACACCCCA
>VTLG01016861.1_pt1 | contig 15915 bp, 17 predicted proteins | sample 4694571 | NCBI WGS metagenome assembly VTLG01 (sample SAMN12604809, study PRJNA352737) | marine metagenome | biome: ENVO:00000447; feature: ENVO:00000209|ENVO:00000569|ENVO:01000036; material: ENVO:00002151; isolation source: viral sequences binned using virsorter ...
TCTTTGACAAACTCACTGCAGCAATGCAACCTGAGTTCGAGGATGAAGAAGCAATCGATCCATTCGATTTCTGGCAGGGTGCTAACTTTAAATTGAAAGCTAAGAATGTTGCTGGATACCGTAATTACGATTCTAGTGAGTTTGCTGCTGTATCACCATTACTAGATGATGACGATGCAATGGAAGCAATCTGGAAGAAAGAGTTATCACTTTCTGAGTTTGTTGCTCCTACACAGTTCAAAACTTATGATGAACTTAAAGTTCGTTTAGAGTATGTTCTTGGTAAGAGAGGTGCAAGACCAGTTGCTCAAGATATAGAAGTTGAGGATGAAGAGTTTGAAACAACTCCTGCACCTAGAGAAACAGTCTCTTCTGTAGCATCATCTTCAAGTGAGATCGAGGATGACGACACGTTGTCGTATTTCCAAAAACTTGCTGAAGACTAAAATACTGGGAGGGCAACCTCCCTAATATACTAGAAGTTTAATACTAAGTTTAATGATAGATGATATTGTACTTCATCTATCATTGTACATAGATTAAAAATCATGAAAAAATTTTTAGTATTATTCCTTTTATTAGGAACTCTTTTACCTTCCGCAGAAGCTGGTGTTTCTCCAGAAGGTATTCGTAGACCAAGACCACGACAACGTTGTCGAACTCATGGACAAGTAGTTGTTTGTAAAATGCCTCGTCCTCGTAAGAGAAGATGCACAATACAGAGACCTTGTATTCCAAGAGACTATTATCGTAACAATCCTGTTCCTTTAATGCCACTTCGATAACTTGAAAATCAAAAACTGGGAGGGCAACCTCCCTTTTTTATGGCATAGTTATATTTAAATTTTCTGTTTTAACTGTTTTATCATTTACAAATTGAGATGACTTTCCGTAAACCATAATATCTCTAAAATCATTCAAAAACTCTTGTAGGAAATCACCCTTTAGAATGAAAATAAATCTTTTGTCTTCATTTAGTTTTGTTTCGTGTTCGTAATTGCTAACACCAGTTCTTACACTGGTTCCTGATCTCGTTTGGTATGATGACAGTATATTATCATAATATTTAACTGTAAAATCGGAATTGACAACTTTACCTTGTGGTAATATTAAATGACCTTCGCTATCTCTGATTTCTTTGGTGATGTAGTATCTTACATCATTTAAACCACTCCCATATTTTTTTTCTGAATAATTATAAATTTCAGTTGGACTTAATGGCCATTCATCACGAATATTTACGATACCTGCACAAGTGACAACTACCCAGTCTAATTCAGCAGATCCATATAAATCCTCTGCTACATTGTCAGGTCGATGACCCATCGGAATCTCATACTTATCAAATAAGGTTAAAGTATTTTGAAGATCCTCTCTTAACTTTACTCTACGAAAAAAGTTTTTTACTTCAATAAATTCAAGAGATGAATTTTTATCACTCAAAAATGATGGATAATTGATATTCGGTAATTCTCTAAAATAAGCCATTAGAATCCTACCCCGTCAGCAAAGTCATAATCAACATCATAAATTGGTTCAAGTTCTTTGAATGATAAATCCATTGTCATTGATATTGGTGTTGCATCATCATATGTTGCATACACACCTTCACCCGTATAGTTTACAGATATATTTGTTAAAAAACACTGTTTAAATTTATGTAAGAATGGATGTTCACTCGCCCCCTTTTTATATCGTAGTTCAAATACACTTGGAGTTTTTAAAAATATGCCTGACCCACCCACAGATCCAGTGTTCTTTGTTTTAGGTGCCATATTTAATTTAAACATTCTTATTATATTTTTTACCTCTAATGCTTCTTCAGGACTTCTTGGAGTCATTTTAAATGAAAAATTAAAATTTCTTAATGTAGGCCCATTGAAAAGCAGTTCCATATTGGGATTAAATATTTGTCCTGTTTGTCTTGCTAATAATTGTGCTGCAGATACGTTACCTCCAAGTGCACCTAATGCAGAAGATGTTGCTTTTGCGGTAACAAAATCTGACGCAGCATCCATTATACTTGCATCCACACCCACAGCACCTTTCATTTCTTTAGACATTTTATTTGTCGCTGCTTCCATTCCTGCTTTATCACCCTTGATCATTGCTGACAATGCTTCACCACCACCTTCGATTCCTGATCCAATCACACCTGCAGCAGCACCCATAAGAGTGTTCATTTTACTCTCACCATAATCCACAGCGTTTCCATCTTGAATATTTGATGGCATTTGTAATATGATGCTTCCTAAAATTTTTGTTGCCTTATCTCTTGTTCCCTGTGGCCCAATACGTCTAGATCCGGGTGTGCCTACTAAACTTCCACTACCTCTTTCTTTTACACTTTGATATTCTACAATCGTAAATTGCAAATAATCAGTGGACTCTGTTAAAGCTTCCAACGGGTATCGAAATCCACCAGATTTAAACTTTGTAGTTACGTTATTTTTATTATTATTGAATAAGAAACCGAAAACCATATCTCTTTTTTTAACTATTTAGACGCATTCTTCCAAAAGGAAGAGCTTGAAGGTCAGTAATCTCCTCCGGATAGACACGATATGTGCTTCCAACTATATTTGAAAATGAATATGACCTTGAATCACCATGATGAAAATTAGTTCCACGAAATCCCCAAGAGAACACATCAGTAACTGCTACCAAAGGATGTGCGTCAAATCTACCTGTGGATGAAGGTTGATATGAAAAGATGAAAAATTGACCAACTTGTGGTGCTGATATTGTATCATTTACAACCTCACTTATTTCCACCATCAATTCATCAGGATCTTCGATCCCTATTAATTGGTCTAATACTGGACTAATACGGTTCATTTGACTCCAAGTTCATCCTCTGTCATCACTTTAAATTCATATAAACGATCTTGACAGTATTCCACGGCAGCTTTCCATTTTGCTTGATTACGAGCATACTCATATGCTTCGCGAAGATATCCTTTCGTTTGTCTTTTTGGTTTGACAGGTGGTTTAAGTTGTTTTTTAGGTTTAACTTCAATAATATACTTTTTTATCTTACCAGTAGTCTCTTTTAATTTTACATAAAAGTCTGGAAAATAACGATGCACTCGATTATCGATTGGTGAACGATAAGGAATGACTATCTCTTCACTTCCCCATTCAAGTATATTCTCATTCAAATCACAGTAAACCATAAACTTTCTCTCCCAAAGTGAACGGTAAATGATGTTTGATGGGTTTCCTTTATACTTTTTAGGGTATGAAGGTGAATATCTCCCTTTATATGACATAAATATATAAAAACAAAGTCATAAAGGTATTTAGTGTGTCACACGAAGGATTAGTACAGAAAATAACCATGACTGATGCCAAATTAAAATTTGGTAATCTATCATTAAATAATCAATATCAAGTTCACTTTGCTGGATTTAACACAAGCATAATTAATTATTTAAGAAATAATTTAGGAATACTTAATGCAGACGATTTTATATCTCGTCAGATGGGTATACTATGTTTTGATGCATCTCTCCCTGCAAGTGCACTGGCTACTGCAGAAGTAAAAGACAATTTTATGGGTGTACCACAGGAATTCGCACACTCAAGACTTTATACTGACATTGATTTTACATTCTACATAGACAAGGATTATTCACTACTGACAATATTTGAGGGTTGGATGGATTATATCACAAGTGGTGCAGAAAGAGAGGTCGATGATCTACAAAAACCTTACTATCGTCGTTTGAAATATCCGGACACATATAAGGTATCCTCAATGTATATTTCAAAATTTGAAAAAAATGCTGATCGTGGGATCACTTATCAATTTATTAATGCATTTCCTAAATCAATCACTCCCATACCTGTTACTTATGGTTCTGCTGACTTGCTGAAGGTATCTGTGAGTTTCAATTATGATCGATATATAGTGAATAGAAAAGTAAGACAACCAAGCATACTTTCAACTTTATTCAATCTTTTTACAGGATAATAGAGTAGACATACGGTAAAAAATGCTGTATAATGAGTATAAATAAAACACTGAATAAAATATCATGCCATTACCCAAGATTAATACACCGACTTATGAATTGACTTTACCATCTAATAGAAAGAAAATTAGATATCGTCCTTTCTTAGTTCGTGAAGAAAAAATTCTGGTTCTAGCTTTAGAATCAAATGATCAAAAACAAATTACTGATGCGATTATTGAAATAATTAGTGATTGTTTAGTTACAAAAAATATTGATGTAACTAAACTTCCAACGTTTGATATAGAGTATCTTTTCTTGAATGTAAGATCAAAATCAGTCGGTGAGACAGTTGAAGTGAACGTTACTTGCCCAGATGATGGAGAAACTTCAGTTGAGACATCTATTAATATCGATGATATCAAAGTTAAGAAGAGTAAAGATCATAACTTAATAATCAAGCTTGATGAAAAATATTCAATGAAATTAAAATATCCAACTTTAGATCAATTTGTTGAAAATAATTTTGATTTTGAGATGGCTGAAGCGAAAGAATCTGTATCAGCAGCGATGTCTATGTTATCCACATGTATTGATATGGTTTATGATGATGAAGAGAGTTGGGATGCCTCTGAAAGCACAAAAGAGGAACTTGATGAATTCATTGATCAACTCAATACCAAACAATTCCAACAGGTTGAACAATTCTTCAAAACAATGCCTAAGTTAAGTCATAAAATAAAGGTAAAGAATCCGAAAACTGGAGTTGAATCAGAAGTTGTACTGGAGGGACTGGCAAGTTTTTTCAGTTAGGTATGGCTCATATGAGTCTAGAGTCATACTATAAAGTAAACTTTGCATTGATTCAGCATCATAAATACTCTTTGACAGAGATAGAAAATATGATGCCTTGGGAAAGGGATGTGTACGTGACTCTGTTGAAACAATATATTGAAGAAGAAAATTTAAAAGCACAACAACGTAACTCATAAATGGCACTACCAAAGATTGCTGCTACTGTAGGAAAAAAGGCCGCTAAAAAGGCGGTGCAGTCTGGTGCTGAAAAGGTAAAGAAAAAAGCAAAGTTGAAAGTTAGTAAACTTTCTGAAATGGCAAATGAAAAAGTCCAAGATAAATTGGGTGTAGAAGATGGTAAACTAAAGAAAAGAAGAGGAAGACCAAAAAAGTTTCAAACACTTGCAGAAGTACAGGCAGATATCAATTTAAGAGAACTGAAAAAGGCACAAGCTAAATTAAAAAGAGAGCAGGAAAAAAACAAGGAGTTAAAAAAGGCAAAAATTCAACCAGCAAAATTAATTGCACCACCCGATGCTGGATTGGTAAAACTAGAAGAGAAGGTAAAGATTAATGCTGAAAAGATCACAATTATTAAAGAGATACAAAAAACACACAGAACTAATCATCAAAAAGAAAAAACAGAAATAGCAGAAATTAATAATGTATTATCAGGTATTGCTGAGTTTATAAAGAGTGACTATGAATCAAGAGTACAAAGTGCAGATAAAGAAAATGAACAAGCAAGAGAGGATGCAGCTCAAGAAAAACAAGGTAGGAAAGAAAAGGGTTTAGAGTCCACTACTAAGAAAACTGGAAATAGAATAGGCAAAATTTCACAGGGTGTTTTAGCACCTGTGAAAGGTGTGTTTGGTAGATTGATGGATGCTGTGACTGCGATCGGTTTAGGTATCGTTGGAAGTGCTGCATTTAAATTTTTAGCAAGACCTGAAATTTTTGAAAAATTGCAAGGTGCATTTGATTTTATAGCAAAACATTTTAAATGGGTTCTTGGTGCATTAGGTGCAATAGCTTTGATTGGTATTATTGGCCCAATTATCGCTGTGGGATCTGCCATAGGGACTGTTATTGCTGCAGTTGCGGGTGCTGCTGTGATCGTTGCTAAGATTGCATTAGTGATAGGTGGAATCATACTGGCAATTAAGGGTGCCACTGATCTCTTTAAATGGTTGCGTGGTGACATGCTTGGTGATTCAAAAGTATCAGATGCAAGAAAAGAAAATAGAGAAAGCATGAAAGAACAAGGTGTTGAGAAGGCACATATAAGTGGTATTTTTGGTGAGAGATATCGTGTAGAGCGTGAGGGTGAAATGGTAAAATTAAAGTATAAAGAACTTACACCTGATGAACAAGCAATTGTTGATCAATTCAAAGCAAGAGATCAAGAAATCAAAAATCTTACCAAAGATAGAAATAATGAGAAAAAATCAGAGAGTAAAAGAATAAGAAAAGAAAGGAGGGAAACTGAAGAATTTCTAGAAATTAAAGCAATGCCAAGAGGTAAAGAAAGAGGTGATTTATTTACTGCTTATCATAAGGAGACAGATAGGTTGGTTAAAGAAAGAAAAGATGAGATTGAAGCAGAATTTGAAAAACAACTTAATTATAGAAAAGTTGGTGGTGATGCCACTGGATTAACATTGGTTGGTGAAGATGGCCCAGAGATTGTTGAATTTAAAACTGCCGTCAATGTAGTACCAGCACATAGAACTCAAGAAACTATGAAAACATTAGGTGAGAGTGGTGGTACCAATATAATAGCGATGGATCTTCCTCCAATTTCTACACCATTACCAGAAGTAAATGTTACAGCACCACCAAGCACAGAAACTGAAAGAATACCTTCTGTTAATCCTTTCAATTCTTACATGGTTATGACCCCTGAGATTCTTAGAATATCCTAATGGCAGCAACATCAGAACTCAAAAAAGTAAAACTTAATGTGACTAACATCAAGAGTGTATTGCTTGATGGTAAGAAAGCTGTTGATGAGAAGAAGAAAGATCGTGAAGATTTCTTAGCAAAATTAGAGGAAGAAAAAAAGCAAAGACAACAAGAAAAAGGACTTGAAAAACCAATTAAATCAAATCAAAAAAAACCTGATTTGAAATCTCCTGTAAAATCCTCAATGGGTTTGGTAGATAGAATATTTAATTTTGTAGGTGCAATTGTTGGTGGTATTGTAGTGAAAGCTTTACCTGATATAATTGATGCCATAAAAAAATTAATCGATAAAGTAAAACCATTTTTTGAAGGGGTAGTGGAATTTTTACAACCAGTATTTACATCAGTTGGAAAATTATTTAAAAGTGAGGATTCTTATGAATCTGAGAAGGAAAAAGTTAATGTAGATTTAGATAAAGCACAACTTGCATCTAAAGACATCGATAGTCAAGTAGGAGAATTAGATAAAGCAAGTGATGAAATTGTTCGTGAAAATAAAGGGTTAGCAGCAAATAGTAAAGCTTTAGGTGGTGAAGAAAAGGGATTGATGCAAGATCCGGAAAAAAGAATGGATGATGGAAAGGATGACATAGAAGGCAAAAATGATGAGGCAACTAAGATTGAATCTAATGAAGTGATAACAACCAATCTTTCAAATCCTGCTTCTGAAGTAGTTAAAATAGTTGATGGGAAGGAAGTGGTCGTAACTGATATGGATGAATCACTAAAAATACAGAATGAAGCAAAAGCAATGTTGAGTGATGCTACAGGTGATGGTGATAGTAAAAAATCAACAGAGATATCAGGTGTGACAAATGTTATCGTACCACCTGTCATGCCCGTAAAAGAGAACTTTCCTAGAACAAGACAAGGAAGAAGAAATTTTAGGAATGCTTATAGAAATTATGTTATCGAAATGGGTGAATATAAAAAGACACAACAAAACCTTGTGAAACCAACTGATAAAAATAAGAATGGACTTACTGCGTTAAATACTACTGATGGACTAACTTCAAATAATGTTTCAAGTAGTAAAACTATTGTCCTTCAAAGACAAATTGTCCGAGTTAACACACCAGTACAAGTATAATGTCATCAGGAGCATCACGAGCAGCCATATATGAAGTTCTTACTATAAGTAAGGATGGTAAGGAGCACCCTTTACAAGGTAAAACTGTAAATTTCAACTACTATGAGAGTTTATATTCTCCTGTGGTATCTGGTAATTTGACATATGTAGATGCAGGTGGGTCAGTAGAAGATAAAAAAGAAAATTTAACTAGCATAAAGGATGGTTTGCCAATTACAGCATTAGAAGATCTCAAAGTAAAAATACAAACATCATTTGGCACTCTTGATTTTACAAGAGATCCTTTTAAAGTCACTAGTTCCCCTATCATGCATCAGGAGTCAAATAGACAAACTGTTTTACTTACTTTTGTTAATGAAAAAGAACTTAGAAACTCAGAAGTGCCTGTATTTGATAGATATGTGGGAAGAATAAGTGATAGTATTAGAAAAATTTTACAACAAAAATTACAAATAAGTAACGATAAGATAGATATTGAACCAACAAAAAATTCTTACGGATTTGTTGGTAAAGGTAGAGGTGCTTTAAATATAATACTTGATTTATGTCGAAGATCTGTACCTGTAAAGGGTGATGCAGGATACTTCTTTTATCAAACTCAAGATGGATTCAAATATAAATCAATAGACTCATTATTATCACAAGATCCAAAACAAAAATACTTGTATTATGGTGCTTTGAGAAGCAACGTAGAGAATAGTGATAATGATTTTAATATATTATTAGCACCTAAAGTCAAAAAGGATCAAGATATCACTAAAGCATTGAAAGATGGTACATATGTAAACCGAAATATCTTTTTCAACCCACAAACCTTTGAACATAGTGAAGTTGTTTTCAGTGTCGATAAAGATGGTGTTAAAAAAACTCTTGGTGGAGATTTACCAATCAAAACTGATGAATTAAAAAGTTTTGTAAAGACAAATCATCATATTTTAGATATAGGTTCATTTGAAGTACAAAATCAAAATCCAAATAATGATCCACGAGAGTGGCAAGCAACTTCTACAATGAGATACAATTTACTTCATTCAATTGTAATGGAGATTCAAATTCCATGCAATGCTGAGTTGAGAGCTGGTGATGTAATTGAATTGGAAATTGAATCAATTAAGGAAGACATGGTGCAGTCTCCATCTGATGAACAACAAAGTGGTAAGTATTTAATTTTACATCTATGTCATCATTTTGATTCTCTAAGATCTTTTACATCATTGACGTTAGTTCGTGACTCATACGGTATTAGAAGGAGTAAGGACTGATGAAAGAAATGCTTGACGGTTTTTTTGGCGAAAGTCCAGAGTTTTGGATAGGTAAGGTAGTGTCGATCGATGCTCAAAAACAAACCGCACAAGGGTTTAGTTGGGGGTGGAGATATAAGGTGCGTATCTTTGGTACATATTCAAATAGTGATAATATTCAAGATAAAGATTGCCATACAGCAATGGTCATGCTTGGTGTAAGTGATGGTAGTGGTGGAGGAGGTAGAACAAGAGCAGTTCGTATCACACAACACGATATAGTGTTTGGTTTGTTCATGGCTCCAGATCAAAACTTTCCAGTGATTATGGGAGTTCTTGGGAGAACAAAAAGCACTAAAAGTATTGGAGGAAAATTCGGTATCTTATCAGGATTTACAAAAAATTTGTTGCGAGGTCTCACTGAAAATCAAGAATCGAATGAATGTGACTCTGTAAATATTCCCAAAGTGCTTGCAAATAGTAGCAAGGGAAATGGTAGAGGAAGAGCTGTGAATAATCCTAAACTATCAAAGATTGGTCAATCAGGTGAACCTAAAGTCAATTCAATTAAAAACCCACCCGGAAATAAACAATTAGACACGACAGGATTAGATAAATCAGATATTGACTTAGCAGTAGAGGAAGAAAAAGAATTTCTTAAAGCCAACAACGTAAATTATGAGAATAGTAAAATTATCAATGAAACTAATAATGAACAAGAAGATCTAGAAAATATCCTAGAGTTTGACTAATAAATAATAATGGAGTTATAGTATCATGGCAACAGAAGTAAGACAAAGCGAAACGACAGAGACTCAGAGAGTAGTATCTCCGAGTCCTAACGTCTTGTCAAATGATCAAAAAGAATATTTTATACAACTAATAAAGGATAATCCACCAGAATTTCGAGATGAAATAAAACAGTTAAAGAGTAAATATCCCTCTGAATTGGGTGATGTTCAGCCTGTAAATTTGACAGATTTAAATGATAGTGATTCTGTCAAAATGATCGATCGACTTGATAATTATAAAAAGATAAAAACAGCTGACGTTACCCCCATCTCCTCCACAACAGGAAATCTTGTAGTTGCTGCAGATCCAACCAACGATCGATTTGTAGAAAGAACTGATGCAGCGATGAAGAATTTCTTTAAGACTGCAAGTAAGGTTGATAGTTTTAACCTTGATTATAATACTGAATTACGTAAATTATCAATGATGATAAGTGATTTTTCTCAACCATTTATCGGAAAAATATCAGAATCAGTACAGGAGGGTTTAGTTGGATTTTTGAAGGATAGTATGTCGAGTCAAGCAACTCAAATTTTCACTCAATATGCAGCTGCTCAACTACCATATTCATTAGCACTCAAATCGGTTACAAGTTTTCAAACTTCCATGATAAGTCCGGCAACGAAAATGTTTAAGGGTTTGGAGTGTTTAGGATCTAAAGTTCATCAGGCAATGGGTAGTGTTATTGACGATCTATTAGCAGCAATGGTCAAAAACATGTTGAATGCACCAATCTGTGCTACCCAACAATTCATAGGTGCATTAGTGAATAAGATTGCAAATGCTATTACTAATGTAGTTGCACCTCTATTGGCACCTCTTCAAAAAATTCTTTCACCAATAGGAGCGATTTTTGACATCAAGAACAAAGTTATGGCTGGAGTGGATTTTATGAAAAAAGTTGGAAATTTATTTAAGTGTGAACTACCAAAGGCACAAACTTCATCATTCAAGTATTCAATTGATGGATTACTTAAGAAAGATCTTACAGATAGTCATGATTCATTACTAAATGGGTCTATGAATTCAGCTGCCACAACAAATTCATTCTTAGATGCTGCTGGTGATGGATTGTCAAACTTTGAAAAAACATATGGAAAATGGTCAATATTTGGATCACAAGTAGATGATGGTGAGCATGATAGTGTTTTTACTGGTAATAATTGTTATACTGGTAACAAATTTGCATGTGGCCCAACACATGTAGATTTCTTTGGTGGAGATGGTGGAAGTGGTGCAAAAGGAAGTGTGATCTTAGGAAACTTCTTGACAAAATTTGATGATGGAGACATATATGGAAGTTTCAAAAAAACTGCACATATTATGGGTGTTGAGATAACAGATCCCGGCTCAGGATACACATCCCCTCCACTTGTGTCATTTGGAGATAAGTGTGATCAAGGTTATGGTGGATATGGTACAGCAACTATTGATACAAATCCTGATTCAGACACCTTTGGTCAAGTTACCTCTGTGATAATTACTTCACCCGGTGAAAATTATCCTGTTGATTCAGGACTAACAGTTGATGGTAAGTTTCCAGAGGCATACGTAGATGATCTAATTATAGAAGATCCGGGATCTAATTATAGAGAGGGTGATTTTATCAGTGATGACATCAGACCAGTTATTGATGATAATGGTAGGGTTACAGCCATTGAAATTATTGAACAAATACCTTATAATGCATTACCAGATATGACCATCAGATCCGAAACTGGTTATGGTGCTGTGATTCGACCTATTATGTCTATAATTAAAACTGATATCGATCCTGTTACTGAGGAGATTGTAGAAAATGGTGCAGTCAGAGTAGATACCTCAGTCAGAGATATACGTGGTAGAAGAGTTAAGAAGGCATTTAAAGTGGTACAATGTGTGGGTACTTTCGCTGATAGGACTGTCATTCCTGCTGAAATATCCAGACCAATCATAGAGGATGTTGAGCAATCCTCTACATCAACACCTACCCCAGAGACAAATGTTCCCGACACCACTACAACGAGTCAAACTGACACAAGTACTGATACTTCGACTCCAACAACTAATACATCAAATCAACAAGCGACTGGACAGAGTGACACTCCTCCTCCTTCTAGTCCTCCTAGTGGTGGCGGGTCTTCGGGATCAGGTGGGGGCTACGGATACTAATTATGAGTCAAAAAGAAAGTAGACAACTAGAAATTTTTGGGGGAAAACTCCTTTTTGAAACTGGTGCTGAAGACCAGTCAAATGCAGGCCCTGCTGCCTATATTATGGAGTCTCAAACAAAAGACAAACTTAAATACAGTCAGAGTTTTCATGAAGGGAGTGGGTTAGCACGAGTGAGTGCTGACAAGACATTGCAAGTTGAATCTGGTGCAAGATCAAATAAAAATGAAGCAGGTTTTGTTTTGAGTGTTCATAATGGTAATTCTATTATTAATAATCAAAATGGTAATATTTCAATTGCAGGTAACAATATTACAATACAAGCACATAATGAATTAGTATTACAAGCCCCTAAAGTTCGTATTGGTTTCTCTCAACAAGGAAAGACAAGTAGAGTAAATATAATTGGAAGTCAAATATTTTTAGAAGCAGGATCTTTGTGTAAGTTGAGAAATAAAATATTATACAGTAATGTGTTCTCATCATTTGCTGGATCTTTTGTTAGCGTCAATAAATGGTACGAAAGTTTACCCGGATAAATGTCAGATCAAACAGGTCTTTATCAAGACGGAAATTCAGTTTTTGAAAATGTTTTCATTCAAGGCACATTAAATGTTGCCACTAAGAATGAAAAACTTGTCGTGCATTCAGATGGGATAACTATTGACACTATCACCACTAATTCTGATGGTAAAACAACATTTACTGGTGATGTTCAAATAAATGGTGACGAATTTTTTATTTCTGATTCGATAAAACATGTTGGTGACACTGATACATTAATCAGTTTTCCTAGCAATGATACCATCAACTTTAGAACCAATGGTACTGAAAGATTTCGCATTGCAGATAATGGCAGAGTAGGAATAAACTCAGCCAGTCCAGCAGCAACTCTTGATGTACGTGACGTAGGTTCAACAGGGCCCGGTATTCTAATATCTGGGGGTAATAGCACAGAAGGTGATTTGGCAATACAGGATGGCGAAATTTTTCACATTGGACATTTTAATAGTGATACTGATACATATACAGATAGATTTCGCATTGAAAGCACTGGTGTTAAAGAAATAGTCAATGGAAATCTGGAAATAAATTCAACATATATCGATTTCTCTGGCAACTATAGTTCTGGTATATTGGATCAGACTGCACCATCATCAACAGATGCAGCAATATACAGACCACAAAATAATACACTGTCATTTAGCACTGATGGTGCCGAAAGAGTTCGCATTAATTCGAGTGGCGATCTCGTACTATTTCCGGGTTGTAACTTAGTATTTTCAGGTACAGCTGGAATGACGGGTGGTATTGACTTCTCTAATACCACGAATAATGCAGGAGCCACGAGCAGCGTACTTGATGATTATGAAGAGGGCTCATTCACTCCTTCATATAATACGACAAATTCTAATATTGGATCTGTTACATATGATGCACGATCAGGAAGATACATCAAAGTTGGTAGATTGTGTTTTATTACAATTAGATTGAGAACTGATAATATAAGCAGCGTAGGAAGTGGAACTATTAGAATTACTGGTCTTCCATTCACTCATCTTAATAGTGCTAATGGTAGGGCAGTATCAAATAATCTTTTTACATCTAATTGGACAGGAAATAATTCTCCTACTCAAGTATTGATTCAAAATAATACAACATATATGAATTTATATCAAAAAGATTACAATAATGATACAGCATCTTTGCCAGTATCAGCCTGGAATACTGGTACTAATGACAATGATATTAGATTAACTGCGATGTATGAAACTGCAACCTAATTGACAAAAATACCTATATATGCTAGTATATTAAAAATCGAGGTCTTTCATGAATGATGCATCAGTAGTAAAGACAATTGTAGACATCTGCTCAAGGTCTTTTAAAATCGTAAGTGATGAAGGATATATACAACTGGTGCAATGTGAGTCAGCTCAAGAATTTATGGACGTTCTTGAAGTTGTAAATGAATTTTTAGATGAAGATATGCTGGTTTTTTCTGAAATTATTACGAAACCAAAGAGAAACAGGAAGATTAGAAAGAGAAAAAAAGAAGAAACTGAATAAATAGTCAAAAAGATATGAAAAGGTTTAATAAATTTACGGAGGATATAGACAAAGTTGCTGCTTTGAAAGCAAAACAAAGGGCAGCTGTAGATAAATTCAAATCATCTGAAACTCCTGTCAAACAGACACCAGAGAGAAAAGTTCACTCCGGTGATGTGGATACTCAAAATATGATTGACAAAAAACGTGCAGTTGCCAAGGCAGCAGCAAGAAAAGCAGAAATCCGTGCTGAAATCCAGAAGGAAAAACAGGATAAATAGATCATAGACAGATTTTGTATTTAAGCGATGCCACTTAATAAGTTAGAGAATTTTATAAAGAACACTGAGGGAAGGATTCTCTATGTAAATCCAAATGACTTGGATGCAACAGATAGTATATCAAACCAAGGAAACTCTTTAGCACAACCCTTTAAGACAATCCAGAGGGCTTTGCTGGAGTCTGCTAGATTTTCATATGTAGAAGGAAATAACAACGATTTAATTGAGAAAACAACAATATTACTATTTCCGGGTGATCATGTAGTTGATAATAGGCCTGGATTTGGTATAAAAGTAGTAGGAAATTCAGCGAAAGCAGTCGCCCCTGATGGTTCAGGTTCAAATGGTGTTGAGTCTGATGCGACAGAAACTTTATCATTAAATTTAACTTCGATCTTCGATCTTACTCAAGAAGATAATATTTTATATAAGTTTAATAGTATTAATGGTGGTGTTATCGTACCTCGTGGTACCTCTCTTGTAGGATTAGATTTAAGAAAGACAAAAATAAAACCAAAATATGTGCCAAATCCAATGGATAGTAGTGTATCTAACACTGCACTCTTTAGAATTACTGGTACATGTTATTTCTGGCAATTCTCAATATTTGATGGTGATGAGTCAGGACTTGTATTTACTGACAGTTCTGATTTCAGTGAAGCAAATCGTTCTAAACCAACATTTTCACATCACAAACTAACATGTTTTGAATATGCAGATGGTGTCAATATTGATGATCGTTTTAATTTAACTGATTTAGCGATATATTACAGCAAATTATCAAATGCATTTAATCGTACAGCAAGACCGATTGATCCTGATGATAGATTTCCAACAAGTTCTACAGGAATTGCACCACAAAGACCAGAATTTGAAATCGTTGGAGCATTTGCATCTGACCCGATCACTATCGCATCTATAAGATCTGGTGATGGTACTACACCCACCTCAATCATAACTGTAACTACATCAACAGATCATGGATTAACCACAGGTACACCAATTAAAATAAAAGGTGTGTCAGATTTAAGATATAATTTATCAACGAAGGTACAAAATGTAACTTCTGATAATGTATTTACATATTTACTGCCTTTTGTCCCAGATGATTTAGCTGCATCACCTAGTGCCACTGCTGCAACTGCCACAATTGAAACTGATACAGTATCAGGTGCATCACCATATATTTTCAATATATCTCTTAGATCTGTTTATGGTATGAATGGTATGCATGCCGATGGTGCTAAGGCCACAGGATTCCGTTCAATGGTTGTTGCTCAATTCACTGCTATATCTCTGCAGAAAGATGACCGAGCATTTGTAAAATATGATAAAGAAACTAGACAATATAGAGGTATCACTCCACCCGCATCCCCATCAACTGGATCTGAATTAGCAACACTTTCATCGGCAACTGATGCCTCTGAAGTTTATCATTTAGATTCTGACGCAGTTTATAGAAGGGGATTTGAGACAACTCATATCAAATTATCTAATGATGCGATCATGCAGATCGTTTCAGTTTTTGCGATAGGATTTAATCAACAGTTCTTTGCAGACACCGGTGCTGACGCTTCTATTACAAACTCAAACTC
>VTLG01008177.1_pt1 | contig 15913 bp, 23 predicted proteins | sample 4694571 | NCBI WGS metagenome assembly VTLG01 (sample SAMN12604809, study PRJNA352737) | marine metagenome | biome: ENVO:00000447; feature: ENVO:00000209|ENVO:00000569|ENVO:01000036; material: ENVO:00002151; isolation source: viral sequences binned using virsorter ...
AAAACATTATGTTGCACCATTCTATTCTGATGTGACTAGAATATCTGTTGCTGGTAATATTGCTAACTCAGTTCAATTAAAAGATATGAAAAAATACAATGAGGCTCAGAAATTACATGCGGGATCCAAGAAATAATTTTTTTATATTATTGTTTAGTGGACTCACATTTGTTGCGGTCCTAAGTTTACTTATGATGGTTTATGTATCATGAGTAAGAAACCTAAAGGTAGAAAATGGGATGGTAAATCAAGAGTTTCTACAGATTTGTACCGTAAACGATGGGACGAAATTTTTAAAAAAAATACTAAGAAAGAAAAGTTAACTGCAACTGAAAAGTTAATAAAAGATATAGATAATAACCCTAACTCATGGGTTAAAGGTTATTGGGAATGGAAGAAAGATAATGAAAACAATTAGACAAAGAAAAAGTTGGAAAATTAATCCTCAAGCTGTGACTGTTTGGGATAATTTTTTTACTGACGAGTGTCTTAATATATTAAGAAATAGAGTTTTATATGGAAAATATTTTGATAAAAAATATGATAATTATTATGCCATTGATTACCTTAAAAATGAGGATTATCTAAGTGAGCTTATAGCTAAAGAGTTATCTTCTAAAATAGATTTACCTAAATTTCAAAGAGCGTGGAGCTTTGTATATAGTTATGAAGGAGAAGGTGTAGATCTTCATTCTGATCCCTCTATAGTTAATTTAAATATATGGGTATCGACAGATAAAGCGATAAAAGATAAATCTAAAAATGGATTAAATATTTATAAAGTTAGACCACCTAAAACTTGGACAAGCGATGACTGGAATGGTGATTCTGCTAAATCATTACGTTATGTTAAATCTAAAAAGATTAAACCTACTCTTGTTCCTTATAAAAGTAATAGAGCTATCTTCTTTGATGGAGCTTATTTTCATGCCTCTAATGGCATTTCAACTAAAGAAGGTTTTGAAAATAAAAGAGTAAGTTATACTATGTTGTTTGGAGAGCCGGACTGGATTGGGAGAAATAGATGAAACTAAATAATAAATATAACTATATCACTGGCACACAGTACACGGACCAAGGATCACGGACCTATGAGGTCGCAGGGTATAGACTTCCTAGTGTAACTACGATATTAGGCCGTACAAAAAATCAACAATTCTTAAAAGATTGGAAGGCCAAAGTTGGAGAACAGGAAGCGGAAAGAATCAAGAATCTATCTAGTAAGCGTGGGACCAGCATGCACAAATTCTTGGAATCTCATATTCAAGGAATTGGGTACGATGATCTTACGGGGATCGGACAAGCGGCGAAGCCCATGGCCCAAAAAATTATTGAAGAAGGTTTGCTCCCTGTTGAAGAGTATTACGGGTCGGAAGTCACGTTGTATTATCCGGGTTTATACGCTGGTAGTACTGACTTGGTTTGTAAGCACAATGGTTTAGACACTATCATTGATTTCAAGCAAGCGAATCGCCCTAAAAAGCTGGAGTGGATTGAGGATTATTTTTTACAAATCGCCGCGTATTGTATGGCACATGACTATGTTTATCAATCACAAATTAGACAAGGTATTATTATGGTATGTACACCTGATCTGTATTATCAAGAGTTTAAGTTTCAAGACGCTGACTTAAGATCTTGGAAACACAAGTGGTTGAAGAGATTAGATATGTATAATGAATTAAGATTTGATGAGAAAGAACAAGCGAATGTAAAAATAAAATCTAAAGATTTTTTAGAGCACGCTGAAAAGGAGAAGAAAGAATTAGCTGAATCCTACAAGGAGTCAGTAAGACAAACAAAGGAGAGAACATGAAGCCAATCATAAGTGAAACGATAGAAGAAGAAAAATTAAATTATACATTTTTTCATTGGGGACCGCTCTTATTTAGGACTACGATTAAACCTAATGATATCAAGGCTTTACGTAAGCTTTGTGATGAGAGTAATGAAGACTGGACTGACAACTTAGCTGGTATCATCAAGGGTGAATATAAAATTAAATCAGAAGATTATACTAAAATTATAAAACCTTATCTACGAGCGTACGGCATCGCTTATAAGAAATGGTACGGTATTAATTTAAAAGCTGTTGAGACTAAAGCGGCGTGGGTTAACTTTATGAAAAACGGTGAGTCTAATCCACCACACATACATCATAACTGTCATCTGTCTAGCGTATTAGTATTAGATGTACCTGATGTAATAAAGGAAGAACAAAAAGCATGGAAGGGTACCGGCGATGGTCCTGCGGCGTTAAACTTTTTTATAGGTAATCCACAAAATTTTCACGTAAATACATTTGGGTTTAGACCTGAGGTTGGAGACTTTTTTATTTTTCCGTGGAACTTAACTCATTCGGTGTCATCTTTTACGTCTGATGCTACACGAATCACATTGGCTGCTAACTTTAACATAGCTGATGATAATATTTTTGAAACTAAGGAGGTACCTGATGAACAAAAAAAAGCCTAGAGTTTTTATTGCGATGCCCTGTTATGACACGATGAAGGTTGAAACTTGTGTTTCACTTCTTAACACGTACGCAGTGTTAGCAAGGTCCGGTGTTGAATGTATTTTTAAGTCGGTTAAATCTTCTTTGATTACTCATGCGAGGAATCTATTGACTGCTGGCTTTATGGCATCTGAGTATGATTACATGTTATTCGTTGATGCGGATGTAGAATTTCCACCTGATGCTGTACTTAGAATGTTAGTACCGGAGAAAGATATTGTCGTCACTCCGTATAGGTTGAAGGAGAATCCTAATCAGGTTAGATATCCGGTTGAACATTTAGATCCTGATAATATAAAAATTTTACCATTTGATTTAGTAGAGCTTAAGTCTGCTCCTGCTGGTTTGATGTTGATTAATAGATCTGTATTTAAGGTGCTGATGGCTAAGTATTCTAATAGGAAGATTAAGTTTGATAAGGCGCACGCTGATAAGATGGACTTAGAAGTTGGATATAAGGGCGCGATCGATAAGTATATGTATAATTTTTGGGACACAAGTTTTAATGACCATGAGTGGAAGGGTGAAGATTTAGCCTTCTCGGAGCTAGCTAGACGTTGTAGTATTAAGATCTACGCGAATCTGGACTCATGGACCACGCATCACGGATCATGGGGCTTTAGAGGTAAGTTTGGTGATTCACTAATTAAGAAGGAGGGTAAATGAGAGAGCAAATCTATAAAGCACTAATGGTGCGCTACCAGTACCAGATGGAAGACGCACTGCTTAAAATAGACATGTTAATGGCAACACCACAATCTGTGATTGTAGAACATATAGATATTACAGGTGAAATTGACAAATTGTTACACATTGTTGCAGAAGCCAAAGAGAATATGGCAACTTTGCGGCAGTATTATGGCACAAATTAGACTTTGTGGTACCATATAGTGTTCTAAAAAGTTTTAAAAAAATTTATAAATTTTTTTTGGAGCAAAATAATTGGTACTTTGGTACTTTTCAAGGGAAGACCGCATAAATACTGGCTTAAAGTGGGACCAATTATGGACCAAATGTGGTTTATGGTACCAATTATTTGGTACCATGTTAAATTAACCGCATAAATACTAACTTCTCAAAAAGCCCTATCGGGCGCGCGAGGAAACTTTTTGAAACTTTTAAAACTTTTCAGATCCCTATATAGATGCTAGAAGAAATTATGCCTAAGAAAAGAAGAAAAATAGTCGTCAACTCAACAACTCCCGAAATACCTTTTCCGAAAGTCCGAGTGGAGTGGATCGATTGTGTGAGTGATTCGGGCTGGGCAACTGAAAAAGAGTTTGACAAGATGTCTCTTGCAAAACCAATTAACGAAGGTTGGTTATATTCTAAAGATAAAAAATCTATTAAGTTATTTGCTTCTTACGATAAGGAAGATGATGGTAGTTTTACTTTTGGTGATCGGACGATGATACCTCGTCAGTGGGTACGGAAGATTCAGAAACTTTAGGAGATTCAATTGCTTCACCTTCAACAGTCTTTGCATTCAATAGAGGCTCGTAATCGGATAAAATTTGTTTCATCTTTGCTTCTAGTTGTTCTTCTGACATATCTTCTAATTTCCCAGTTTTTATTATTTTTCTGTCTATGTACAATCCTGCTGCTTTTCCTCTATTTGTTTCAGCATTTACAGCAGAAGAGAAAGAGCCCTTCTTCAAAGCCAACTCTTTAATTCGAGATAGCTCGGCTACATGCCCTTCATAGTTAACTTCAAATTTTTTAAGTCTTTCTTCTTTTAACTCACCTATATACTTTACCACCAATGGTGAGTATCGAGGGTTAGTTAATTCTGATCCTTCTCTCATAGCTCTATGAGGTGAGTAGCCTGCTGCAACCGCAGCTTCTCTTTTAGACATAGGTCCGCTCGGTCCACCAAATACTAAAAACTCAGCAAACCTTTGTTGCATTTCTGTTAATCTTTTTGGAACTCCCATATTGACAATTTAAGGGAACTATCCTATATTGTCAAGGTATGAAAGATAAACGAACTTATAACAATTTGAAAGAACATGGAGAAGATATGACGTATGAAAGCGAGAGAAAACACAAAAGTGATGATAGAGGAGAGCTAGATTTAAGCTTACTTGTTGACCAACACAAACGAGAAATTTGGGCTTATAAAATGAGAGAGTCTGACTGGGTCAGAACTAAGAATCAATTAGATGGCAATAAAAAAATTATAGAAGAAATGTCAGCACAAGTTATAGGTTTAAAAAAAGAGATTGACAGATTGTCAGAAGAGAATAATAACCTTAGAACTATAGATTCTTCACATCAAGAATTGAACGGAAAACTAAGAAAACAAATTACAGAAGTTGAAGTTGAAATGGCTAACTTAAAAGCAATTGGAAATAATTCTCCAGAGATGAGAAACTTACAAAGGGATAATAAGTATCTAGTGGAGAAGGTTAGAGACTACCAAGAGATGTTGAAAAAAGCAGGACTATGAGAGTACAAGACCTTCAACAATTCTTATCTCAATTTACTGAGGGATCAGATGCAATTAAGAATGCGCAGGTGTTTGTAGAAGTTAATGGCAAACTTGCGGGAGTCAGACGTATGGAAGTGCATGAAAATTCTATTCCGATCGTAGGACACACAGGTCACACAGCACATAGATTAGTTATTAAAACTCAAAAACCATCAAGTATAATATTACCTGAGAAACTGCAAAAAGATTATTAGATGGACGACGACGTTCCCTCAAAATCCGTATGGGCCCGGAAGCTAAATTATATAAAAAATTACGTAAATCTTGCAAAGATATTTCGTGGATTAGAATTGAAAACCTTAGCTCTCTTGGGACTCCTGATCTATTGGGCTATAATAATTCTGGCACCTTTTTCACAGTAGAATTAAAGTGCACCAAAGGGAATAAAGTTAGATTTTCACCACACCAAATTGCGTTCCATAAGACACATCCGAATAATACTTTCATCTTAGTCGAGGCCCTTTGTCAAAGGTCCTCGAAACTTGTTCAGTACTACTTGATCCCTGGATCAAGGATAGATGAGCTTGTAGCTTGTGGCTTGAAGCCTAAGCTTGACGCTTGTCGCTTGGAGCTTGATGCTTGTAGCTTGAAGTTTCAGAACCTGAACTAGGTTCTGGTTTAGTGGTGCTTGGAGCTTGCTGCTTGAGGCTTGTAGCCTGGTGCTTCCTTCTCTCAGCCCGGAGGGCCGCATAATGTTTTGGATGGTAAAAGGTCATTAAATGCAATTATACATTTCTTCACAGTAGTCATCAAGGCCAAGGTTATCCTGAAAGAACCACGTAACACGATCCCCGCCCCAGTAACCTTCGACTTCTTTTGTGTACAGGTTCACCCAGATGGTGGGCCCGCCACCTGCCACCATAAGCTCACAGCCCAGGTAACGCTTCTGATGGTCCACGATGTAACGCATATCGTATACGTCTTTCACCCAGTCGCTGGCTGTTTCCTGGCGCTTCTCTCCTGTTTCTTCGTCAAACACTTCTCCAGGGTTCGTGATGCTCATTCCAATGGATCTGCACATTCTGCGAAGTTGTTCTTCGCATGTTTCGCTTTTTCTTTTTGCTGTCATTTTATTTCTCCTTTATAATCCTATTGTAGCTTGACGCTTGCTGCTTGTCAAGCTTGACGCTTGAAGCTTGCTGCTTGATGCTTTTAAAAAACTTCTCACAGCTGGCCAGGTACGCCCGCGGCAGCTGATCATGATCCCGCAGGAAGTAGTGTGTTAAGTCGTTGTGTTTAATTCTCTTTTTGTCCATAATTTCTCTCTTTCTAAATCCTTTATAATCCATGATTCAGGGTTTGTCAAGCTTGAAGCTTGTGGCTTGCAGCTTTTTTCTTTTTGTTATTTAGAATCATTCTAATCTGGCGCCTGCAGCTTGAAGCTTGTGGCTTGTAGCCGTTGTCCTGAAGCCATTCTGCATGAAGCTTTAATATATTAATTCCATAACTTTCTAATTGTCTACTCATAATTTCTGATCCCAGATCCCTTTTTGCCAGATCAAATCTTTCAACAGGTTTTGTACTATGTCCCTGTATTGAAGCGCAAAGGGATCAGGGATCAGTTGCCCCACCGGTGAAGCCGGGCCAATAGACTAATGGGTTAAAACCATTGCTACATTTTTATAGTCCAAGCATTCTGATCCGGTATATCCTACTATATCCCATATCCTTTGTCAAGCTTGATGCTTGCTGCTTGAAGCTTGTAGCTTTTCTAACTTTTCAATACGATCCCTAAGCTCGGCCATGTACGTGACTTGATAGTCCTGTCTCTGGTCCTGATCTTCTAAGGTTTTATTAATCGCAATGATTTGCTTTACACAATCTACTATATCTACTTTTTTCATATTTTTTCCTTTCATATTTTTGGATCAGTATAGGTTATGAATAATAATAAATCCTACTTTATGCTCATTCAGGTACGCTATACTGATCCCAGATCCATGTAGTAAAAGGGTATCCCTTGCGCATCTGCTAACACATGGATCAGGGATCAGGCCCGCCCGATCTTCAGGGCAGAGGCCAATGTTATTTCAACCTGATCCCAGATCCACTAGAGAGTGCTAGCATTTTGCATAGGACGTTTCCTATCGCTAGTGGATCAGGGATCAGGCAATATTAGACCGCGTGAGCCGTCTAACCTATTGCTACTAGATATCTCTAGTTCCGTGCTGATCCCAGATCCAATTGCCAACTAGCAATGCTAGGCGATATTCGGGTATCATGCTCCCCTAGACAATTGGATCAGGGATCAGTTCTGGCTGTTGGTAATTTGAAGCAAGCTTAAAGCACTTCACAACCAGAAGTTGTCCCCCTATAGATAACATCGGGATCAAACCAATAGCTCTATAGGTATATCCAACATAATGCTTGACAAAGGGTTTGTCAAGTGTTAAAAATACAAAATTAATAAAGGAGAAATAAAATGCAAAATAAAACAATAGCAGATGAAATGTTCGAACACGCTAATATAATTAATAATGCGTCAAGAACTGCAAACCTATATGGCAAATTATTTGCTTTACAAGAAATGCAAATCCATATACTTTCTGAAATTAAGAAAGTAAAAGAGCAAATAGAAAGAGGACAAAATGAGTAGAATAAGACTAAACCAAGAGTATCGAAATAAGATTGCTAACAGAATGAGAGTTCATTTAGAGCAAGAGGATACTGTCGAAAAACAAAAGTATGACAGTTTGAAAGCAGATCAAATTGACATAAACGATAATGCGTGGAAGATTGCAGAAAAAATTGTGAGACGACATTATACTGATGAAGATGTTGAAATGGCAAGATATTTACAGAATAAGCATAAGAATGTAAGTACTATCGCAAAGGACAGTTGTTTCCATTTTCATTATATGGGTAAAAAAGAAACAAGAGACTATGACAACAATCCACAAATTGAGGACGCAACGATAGAAAAACATTTTGACTTTAGGTTAAATGGTAGCTTTGATACTGAGAGCAATAATTCTTATGCAAATGATAATTCTTATGGCTATGCATTATATCGAGACGAGATAAATGCCCAAGAGGGTTGCAACGCAGATATAAATATTGAGCAAGAGGGTAAGAGTAGCAATCCACATTTAACTAAATTCCAAGACGCAAATAATAAATATCTTCGAGCTGATGAGGACGATCAAGGATATGGCAAAATTTGGAATGAGAAATATCAATTAGATTTAATTGGTAGTGATTATTGTAGAGATCGTTCTATTGCTTGTACTGAACAAGAGTTCATGATGTTGATTGATTGGAAGAAACAAAAAGAGCAATTTGTTATGTCTCATGAGAAATGGATTAAATCTATTTTAAACCAAATGAAAGAAATTAAGATCGGTTTAAAAGGATATAAATATTTAGACGAGGCAATTGAGTTATCAAATGAATTAGGACTGGCAATTACTGACGCTGAAATTGTTAGGACAAATTCAACTGGTCTAACAATCTACAATCCTAAAAATCTAGCTGATAGAATAAAAGGAATGAAGAACAAGAAAGAAAAAACGAGAGCTGAGAAAATAGCTGAGAGATTGATGTACGAGCAACAAAATCAAGCTGTAAATTAACAGTTGACAGACCTATCCTATTAATGATAGGATAGGTCATTAACAGAAAGAAGAAATACAGATGACAAAACAAATAAAATACTTTTCTTGGTTTATGAAATCGAGAAATAAATTCGCAACTTGTAGAGGAGTTGACGAACACGACAATTTTAAATCAAGACAATGGATAGATCAAAAAGGAAATCCTTGTTATAACTTTTGGGACATTGACGCAAAACACCCTAGAACAGCAGTTAATTATTCTGTAAAGGCGGCATAATGATAGGACGATTATTAATGATTTTAACAGGATTGATTTTATCAATGTTAGGAATAATTACAGCATTGCATTCACAACATTTTATTTTAGGCTTAGTAATTTTGTTTGGTGGATTTATATCAATGTTAGAGGGATTGCCAAAGCATGGATAAAAAAGTAATTGACAAGTTAGAAAAAAGAATAGCAACACTTGAAAAAGTTTTGGCTAGTCATGCTAAATGTATTGGAGAGTTGAGAGTTAAAGATAATCAATTTGAAATTAATGCAGATGGAACTGAAACAAAAAAGGACAGTATATTATGAGTAATTATAATTGGTGTCACAGTCCGAATTGCCATAAGGTTGAAACACAATCAAGGGTCCGAGGAACAGGGACAAATAAAGTTTTAAGAACTAGAAAGATTAAAATAAATTATCCTAATGAGCAACCTAATGTATGGAATTACTTTTGTAATCAAAGTTGTTTGTTTGGTTTCATAAGTCATTTCTTAAATGAAATGATAAATATCCGGCCGGTTAAAAAACCGAGCGAAACACCGATTAAGATTACAACCCATACTTACGATATGGGTTATAAACAAGGTCAAACATATAAAACAATAACAACTATTGACAATGATTGATTTATCCTATATGATCAAGGACATGAAAACAAATACAGATAAAAACTTTATTCCTATTCGAAAAGACCAGATAGAGAATATCGAAAAGGAATTAAGAACAGAAGAAAGACGTAATAGATTTAATGGTGAATCTATTATGTTAACAAAAGAAGAGGCAGACAAACATGATGCATTGTTTATGCATGAACTAGCCGCAACAATAGAAGATAAGACATTAGGCCAAGGCGAGAGCAAGCACTGGCAAGAAATGAGAAACTTATTAGATTGGTTTATAAAGAACAACGCCAAAGCTTACATGGTGCTATTAGACTGAGTCATCAACCACAACACGGGCGCTAACGCGCCCGCGTTCACCACTTCAATAGAGATACTAAACCCAAATCCAAACATTTTTAAAACATTGACCCCGACCCCCGATTAAATAAAAAGGGGTCCCACTACTTCAGGTTGTATTGCTTGATTTAGACAGTCAATGGTGGTAAAAACTTCTTCAACATCCTATAAGGGTGCGAAAAATTTTTTAAAAATTTTGTATGGATTTAAATAATATAGATATAAGTAAGCTACCTTCAGACGTCCGTAAAACTTTTCGACAACTTCAAGTAATGTATGCGGAGAAAAAAATTCAAAATAAAGCTCAAGATGACTTTTTAAGTTTTGTTAAATGTGTTTGGCCCGAGTTCATTGAAGGTGCGCACCATAGACATATTGCAAAAAAATTTAATGACCTTGCAACTGGTAAAATTTCACGACTAATTGTTAACATGCCACCTAGACACACGAAGTCAGAGTTTGCATCTTACCTACTTCCTGCATGGATGGTGGGCCGTAATCCAAAATTAAAGATAATTCAAGCAACTCACACTGGAGAACTTGCAATTCGTTTTGGACGTAAAGCAAAAAACTTAATTGATAGTGAAGAGTATGCAAAAATTTTTAAAACTAGACTACAAGAAGACAGTCAGGCTGCAGGAAGGTGGGAAACTGCGCAAGGTGGTGAGTATTTTGCAGCTGGTGTAGGTGGAGCAATCACTGGAAGAGGTGCTGATTTACTTATAATTGACGATCCTCACTCTGAGCAAGATGCTATGTCTCCAACAGCTATGGAAAATGCGTACGAATGGTACACATCAGGTCCACGTCAACGTCTTCAACCTGGTGGAAAAATTATTTTAGTAATGACTAGGTGGAGTAAAAAAGATTTAACTGGAATTTTACTGCAAAACCAAAAAGAAGTTAAAGCTGATCAGTGGGAAGTGGTAGAATTTCCGGCGATCTTGGACCACGGACCTAAACCTGAAGCTGTTTGGCCCGAATATTGGAAATTAGACGAATTAGAGAAGGTAAAAGCAACACTACCTGTTGGAAAATGGAACGCTCAATGGATGCAAAGACCAACTTCTGAAGAAGGAGCACTTATAAAACGTGAATGGTGGCGAGTTTGGGATAAAGATGAAATTCCAGACCTGCATTATGTCATTCAATCTTACGATACAGCGTTTATGAAAAAAGAAACAGCCGATTATTCGGCAATTACCACTTGGGGCGTGTTTTATCCAGAAGAAGACGCACCACCAAACTTAATTTTAGTAGATGCTATAAAAGGAAGGTATGAATTTCCAGAATTACGAAGATTAGCGCTAGATCAGTACAAATATTGGAAACCTGAGGCAGTTATAGTCGAAGCAAAGGCATCTGGACTACCTTTGACGTATGAACTTCGTCAAATGGATATACCAGTTCAGAACTTTACACCTAGCAAAGGAAATGATAAACATGTAAGAGTAAATACATGCGCTCCGTTATTTGAATCTGGTTTAATATGGGCGCCAGACCAGAAATTTGCGGAGGAAGTCATTGAGGAGTGTGCAGCATTCCCGCATGGCGATCATGACGACTTAGTTGATAGTATGACTCAAGCTGTTATGCGTTTTAGACAAGGTGGTTTTATACAACACCCAGAAGATTATTGGGATCCACCAGAAGCGCCTAGGAAGTTTGAGTATTATTAATTATGACAATATCAAGAATTTTTACACTTAGAAATTTTGTTAAAAAACAACTTATAAAAACAAATGATCAAGGTATTATGACTTTACCTGATAAAGGTCAAATTGACTTTGGTGAAATGATAATTAGAGAAAATCTTTTTAAAAGAGGTATTAATGTAAATTCAGTTACAAGTGAAAAACAATTAGAAAGTATTTTAAATACACCTATTCCAACACCACCAACTCCAAAATCTGCAGATGTATTGGATCTTAAAGGAAAAAAAATAGATACTGATAAACCTATATCAGGTGGTAAAAATATTGACTGGGAAGCAGTTGAAAAAACAGACATAGAAGATTTTGCACAAGGCGGCAGAACAGGTTTAAGTTATTTACTTGCAGAAGATTCAAATCAAAGAGTACCGTTTTCAAAAGGTAAAATAGCAGATCTTGCTAGAAGAGGATTTTTAAAAGCGGCGGGAGCAGGAGCTGCAACGGTAGGAGCTGTTAAAACAGGATTATTTGGTTTATTAAAAGGTGGTGGTAAACAAGCTGCAAAAGATTTAACACAAGTTCCGATTGGAAATCCCGAAGGCATGCCATCATGGTTCAAGCCCCTTGTAAATAGAGTTATTAAAGAAGGTGATGATGTTACTAAGAAATTTGCAACGAAGGAAAGAGAAATTGTTCACACTAAAAAAATAGATGATGTTGACGAAGTTACTGTTTATCAAGATTTAGATACTGGTAATGTTACAGTAGAATATGGAAATCATTTAACTGATAATACAGGAAAAGTTATCCGTGCATCAAATGATCCCGAGGTTATTCATTTATCATATAAAGCGTCTGAAGAAATTCCTCTTAAAGGAGGAAAAGGTTCAACTAAAACTAAAGAAGAATTCTCTGCTGTAGAATCAGAACCAGAAATAACTAACTGGGACGGTGATATTGAAATGAGTGGAGTTAATGAAGTCAACAAGGTTGATGATTTAATAACAGATACAAGTAAATTGAAAAAATATGCAACTGGTGAAAAATTAACTATTAAAGAATTATCTGAAAGTATGAAGAAACAGAAATACAAAAATAAATTAGAAACAGATCCTACGGAACAAATAAATTATATAGAAAATAAAGAAGGATATCAAGCAATGGATTACATTGATGAAAGTGAAAGAGTAGGTGCATTTAAAAACACGGGACCTGAGACTAAAGGAATGAATCTTCCTCAGAAAAAAGCATCAGGTGGCCGTGTTCCATTAGCCGAGGGTAAAACTCCTGCTATACATGATGTAATAAGTCCAGATTGGGACGACATGAATCATGACGAATGGCTTCATATTATAAAATTATTAAAATCTGGAGAAATTGGAGCAGCAGAAGGCGGACGTATTCCATTCTCCAAGGGTAAAGGTGTTATGAGCTTGTTAGAATTAATTCAGAAACTATTTCCAGGAACCACGAAACTTGGACAAACATCCAGACCTATGGCTGAAAAAACACAGTTAAAAAAAGCAATCGCTGATTTTCAGGAAAGACAAAATATAGCAAAAATTCGTGAAACTATTAAAGCTGATGAAAAGGCATTAATAAAATTACAAAAAGAGTTTAATAAAAAATATGGTCCAGGTAGCAAACAGTGGGAATCTAATAAACCTATGAGTGATGCACTATATAAACAAAATGTTGAAGAAGGTAAAAAACTTAGTGATATAGAAAATAGAATATTGGAAAATAGAATAAAAATTAATGATCCTCCTACAAAAGATGATTATAAATATTATAGTGAACAATTAGATGTTCCAGATGCGGATTACTACCCAGTTAAAGGAAATGAAACTCTTGCTGAACTAGAAGCAATGGTAAAAAAAGCTGATGCAGATGACATAGCAGAACAAAAATATTGGAAGAAAATTTTTGATGCTGAAGATGCAGCAAAAAAAGAAGCAGCAGCAAAAAAAGAAGCAGCAGCAAAAAAAGAAGCAATAGTTGTTGATGATGATATAGTTGTTGATGATGATTTTGGATCAGCAATGGCTGAATGGGCAAGAAAAAATGATCCAGAAGGATATGCTAAAATACAAAAAGTAGTAGATGAGGCTAATCAACAATTGGAACTTCAAAGATTTAAGACTAAAGGCAGAAAACCAAATGCATCAGGCGGTCTTGCTAACATGTTAGGCGAATAATGAATCTTAAACAATTAATTAAATTTGGATTAGAGAACAGCAGTGATCCGGTGATCAAGAATCCTGTTCTAAGAACCGCGCTTGAAAAACCACGGAACATGGCTGAAGGTGGACGGATCGGGTTTAAAAAAGGTAAGAGAGCCGAAGGAGAGCGTAGAATGTATTCCGGAAGAATGATGACTGAAGATCAGATAGAAGCTAAAAAAGCTACAAGATTAGTTCCAAAACAAGAAGGCATGACTTGGGATAAAAAAACTAAATCATTTAGACCAAGAAAAATTTTTACTGAAACAATGAGTGCCGCAGAAAGAAAAGAAAAATTTACAGCTAAAGATAAAATTAAAAAATCAACAGAAAAAACCTCTAAAAAAATAAAAGATTTTGTAGAAAAATTTAAATTAGATAATAATGGCAGAGCCCCTACTGTTACGGAATTAATGAACGAAGGTTTTATTCATAAAAATATTCACAAATATTTAAAAAAAGGAAAAGATTTTACAGCTAAAACAAAACAAGAAGCAGGAAAACTAGGTGGTAAACAATTTGGTGATCTTCCCGAAGAAGCTCAAATAGCAATTAAAGAACATTTTCATGATGTAGATATTGATTTTAGTAAAAATGCGGATGGAACTTACGTAAAAGGAAAATACGGAATTGAAGCTGGAGGAAGAGGAGAATCTAAAGCTTTATATGAACAGATAAGAAGATTTGTAGCTAATCCTGAAGAATGGAAATATGCTTATAATTTAGGTGCTGCTGATGGATGGTTATTATCACAAATGGATAGAGCTGGTTATGAACCAATTTACGAAACTATAAAAGGCAACAAAAAAATTATTGGTCACATAGACCCAGATGGAAATAAATATTACGGAGCTAAAAAATGGGCTGATAAATATGATGGACTACAAGTTGCAACTTCTCATCCTGATTATAAAGAAACTAAAAGACTAGTTGATATAACTAAAAAAACTAGAACTCTTCCTAATCAAGCTATTCAAGATATTCTTACTAAAGGTGGAGTGCCTATAGATAGTAAATTACAATTAAATCATTTATTAAATTATTTAATTGATGAAAAAGGTGTCGATGTAACTAGATCAGCTTTAGAAAAACACCACGTAAGAGGAGTTAAACATTCTCCTACAAAAGATCTTCAATTAGTAACACGTATTGCTAATGCAAAAGCAAATAAAATAAGAAATGAAATTCAATCGAAAGTATTTGATAGAATAGATGTAGATGAACGATTAAAAAAATTAGGAATTACTTTAGAGGTAGATGGAGCGCGATATGGTGGACCAGGTTTTAAATCTATTGAGGAAGTAGAAGGTTTCGTTGAAACAGGTTTAAAAAAATTTGATGAAACAAAATTTAAAGGTTTAAGAGAAGCTTTAGTTCGTTCTGGTATTCCATGTAAAAAAGGTGAAGGAGGTAAATGTACTTCAGCAGCTGATTATAAAAAAGGTTATAATCAAACTGTTGCAGAAGCAGCTGATGGCAGCAAAGAAGCCATTCAAAAATTAAGTAAGTTTACAAAAAGTATGAGAGCACTTACAGGGGTTGCTAAATGGACTGGTTATGGTCTATTAGCTGAAGCAGGTTTTATGGTTCCATTTGCAGTTGGAGATTATGCTGCTGGTAAAAAATGGTCAAGAATTATTGGTAATGCAACTGATTATGGCTTTGGTCCAATATTTGGTCAATCAGAACAAGAAGAATTTGAAGCAGAGCTTCCTAAAGGATCAGCGGCGCCACAAAGAAGAAATATTATGGAACTTGGAGAAAGATTAAATTTTCTGGAAAATCAAACAATTAATCCTCAAGGAAGACTAGGAATGGATAAAGAACGAAGAGAAAAGTCTGCACAAAAAGTTTATGATAGTACATTAGATGAATATATTTTAAACATGCAACCATTTTTAAGACCAAGTCCTCATACAGAGCAAGGACAGTTTTATGATCAAGGTTTAATGCAGAAAGCCGAACAAGAAGATATAGATGCTATGAATAAAATAAAGCAAGAAGATTTAATAAGAAAACAACAAAGAGATATAGAAATGCCAATGGATTTTATGGCAGCAGGCGGTGGTATAGCTTCAATCAGAAGACCCAACGCAATTCCACCTGAATCAGGGCCAACTCCACAGGGGTTGCCTTCAATGTATAATCGTGTTAGAAGAATATAGGAGTATAAATGGCAGATATAGATAAAACGCTCCCTAATATTATTTTGAATAAACCAAAGTCGGATACGACTGAGGTTGATA
>VTLG01001940.1_pt1 | contig 15908 bp, 35 predicted proteins | sample 4694571 | NCBI WGS metagenome assembly VTLG01 (sample SAMN12604809, study PRJNA352737) | marine metagenome | biome: ENVO:00000447; feature: ENVO:00000209|ENVO:00000569|ENVO:01000036; material: ENVO:00002151; isolation source: viral sequences binned using virsorter ...
AAGACATATACTTAGATCAATTAAACATGATAGATACTAGACTTATTTATGCTGACAAGAGTCTTGCAACCTATACTCAAAATGATAAGATAGAAATTCAAGCGCGTAAGCTAGAAGAAATAAATTCTAGAAAACAAAAACTTTTGATTGAATTAGAGGTATTAAAAAATGGATAAGATTAAAGGACAACTAGCGGGAGTTGCAGCATTATTAGGAGTTATCGCAGCAATAGGTGGTGGCTTTGTTAAGTATGGTGAGATTGTAACTAAGATAGATGCATTAGAATCTAAAGAATGGACAGCCGTAGATACAACAGGTATCGAAACATCTCTTGCAGTATTAGAAGAAAAGGTTGCTAAACTAGAAAACGCAGACACATCACACAGTCATGAAGTTGGTAAACATGATCATGACACATCACACGAACATGATAATAGTGATGTTAAGATTGTAAAAAAAGAAATAGAATTATTAAAGGTACAAATAGAAGAAATAAAAGTTAAGTCTTCTAATCCATTAGCAAACTAATGAATCTTTCACGGAATTTCTCCCTTCAGGAGTTAATTAAATCAGACACTGCAATACGTAAAGGTATAGATAATAATCCTAATGCTGATCAAATAGAAAAATTAAAAGCATTGTGTGAAAATATTCTTCAACCAGTTCGTGATCACTATGGCAGGGTTAAAGTGACGAGCGGCTACCGCAGCGTAGAGTTGTGTATGGCTATCGGAAGTTCAGCGAACAGCCAACATGCAAAATCAGAAGCGGCGGATTTCGAAGTGATGGGAACCGACAACGCTGAATTGGCTGACTGGATCAAGAATAACTTAGATTATGATCAATTGATATTAGAATACTATACACCGGGTGAACCAAATAGTGGGTGGATACATTGTAGTTATATACCTGAAGGTAGACGTGCATCTTTTTTGCATGCCTATAAGTCTGAAGGTAAAACTAAATATAAACCAATATTAGGTAGAGCGAAAGATTTAGTATGAAAAGATTAATTTTTGACTTTCACAATATAGACACAGTTACAGGTTATTGTAAACATTGTGAAGAGGACTCTATATTAGTGGCGATAGTATCTGAATTTTATAGATGTACAAACTGTGGTGCAGATACCAAGCAACATATTAATGGTAGGATTAGTTATATACAGCTTAGTGAAAGTGATAAAAAATTTTTAAAGAAACATGGCGAGAAAGTTTAAAGCATTTATAGAGAGGCCAAAGCCTAGAAAACGTCCACGTAGGCACAGTAAAAAACTAAACAAAAACGTTAAAAGAAGTAGCAAAAAATACCATCGTCAAGGTCGTCCACAATAGTTGACTGTCCTCCCAAAATATCCTATACTGATTCGTTCCTGGGCATGAACTAGATAATAACTGCCCGTAAGAAAGGAGCATATGAAAACAGTAACACTAAATGTTAACGGCATATCACAAAGTCAGTGGTCTACATTTATATTAGAACTAAACTTAATGAAGAAGGCGTGGCGGCCTTATGGCGTGGATGTAGAGTTAAAAGCAAAAAGAATAAAAAGTATAATAGAACTAGGTACAAGAAATGCAGAAACAATTAGAAAAAATAGACGAAATAGCAAGAGATTGGGATAGAACCAAAGACCCTAAATTTAAAGATCTTTGGTATAAAAAAATAAAGGAGGTTGCAAATGGAATTAATACTTCTAAACGACGGGTTGTATCAATTAGTAGCTGTCACAAAGCAGATGACGGAGGGTATGTTATTGTTGGGAAAAGCAGATTGCTTTGACCTTTGTGATATATTGAGACTACATCTTACAACTTATCACGACTATCCTGTTAACGCTCACGTTATGAAAGATGGTAGTGGTGAATTTTATGGATGTATGTGTAGAGATTAAGTAGTAATATCTTCTCTACATTCAAATAAAATAGTAGTTCTATATTTTTCCATGTCTTCAACAGACATGTTGTTTAATACATTTGATGAGTAGTCATAACCAAACACTGCACAGTCTTTATAATTATCAAAAACTTTCTGTGTTACAACACCTGGTATACATTGTTGAGCAACACTACTACACATCCACACGAATATAATAAATTTTGTCATTGACAATCCCTTAGAAAATTATATATTATCCTACATCAAATATGAAAGGATACATTATATGACGGACATAAGCAAATACAAAAACGTATCACTGTCCACGGATACATATACTAAAGTAGATAAGATCAGGCGCATTATACAACCAAACACTACGTTAAGTAGAAGTCAGACTATAAATATTTTAGTGAATGAGAAAATAGAAAAGTTAAACGGAAAAGCGAAGGAGAAATAATGTTTACAATCACAGAAGAACAGAGAAATAGTTTGTTAAATTATTTAAAGAAAAAACCATGGGACGAGGTTGTGCAATTAATTTCTATGGTGGCATCGTTGAAACCAGTGGAAGAGAAAGATGACACAAAAAAAGATCTGTCCTAATTGTTCTGGTAACGGTTTTGTTAAAGTTAGAAAGGCGGCTAACCCTGCAAACGATACAGTTATGCAGTGCGTTACTTGCAACTCACAAGGGGAGATACACGATAAAGAGTTTGATGAATACTTTGAAGATCATCCTTTACTCAAGAAGCTGTATAATTAATTATGAACGACAGAGGATCTAACGATCTAGAAGAAAGAATAGATCAACTACAAAAACAGAAAGATATTCTCAAAGCTGCCTGCAAGAAGGCAGGAGCGAGAATCAAGGAGCTAGAAAGAGATAACTTAACTCAAGCAAAAGAAGTAGATCGATTGAACGAGTATGTACAAATACTAGAAATGGAGAAAAGATGAGCGATAAAATACGTCTAGATTATCAGATGTTTAGATGGGGCCCGTTGTTGGTTAAGTTTAAAATACCTGATGATCTGCGTAAAAAATTTTTATTAGAGGCACAAGCAAGTAGTAAAGACTACGAAAAGAATCTCGCAGGTGTCATCACCAAGGAGGTAGGGTTTAGAGATATAGAAATGTTTCAACCTTTCTTTCATACTGTCTTTGAGATGTATGCTAACGCGCAGTCTAAGTGGGCACCAGAGGTAGGCGCAACTATCGACACCTTTAGACAACAATATCTAATCGAGGCGTTGTGGGCAAACTTTCAAGGACCCGGAGACTTCAACCCACCCCACGATCACGGTGGTAGTTTGTCTTGGGTTATATTCTTACAAATGCCGAAAGAGTTAATAGAAGAAAATAAAAAATACCAAGGCCGTAGTGCTGGTCCTGGTGGATTAACATTTATATATGGTGAAGGATCAAGGAATTATATAAGTCATCATTCTTTTTTTCCTGAAGAGGGAGATATGTTTATCTTTCCTGCATCGTTAAAACATTGGGTGTTTCCGTTCAAGAGTGATTGTGTACGTATATCTGTATCAGGTAACGTCAATGATTCTATTAAATGGAAGGATCTTAAAAAGATAAAGGAGGTTAAGAAAGATGAACAAGACAACAGTAAAAAGAGTGATTAAACGTCAGTTTAACGCCGTCATAGATGAAGAGAAGAAGTTGCGTAGGGTCTTAAGTATGGAGACAAACGACGAGCAGCCAGAGGCATTGTTTAGTGGTTTATATACGAGGGTCGAGCAACACTTAGATGAGATCAATAGACTACAAAATAGAATTGTAGTGTTGCAAGAAATAGCAGATCCTGAATGAAGGATACTGATTTAGCCTACATCGCTGGCTTATTTGATGGCGAGGGTTGTATATCCTACAAACAATACATGAGACAGAGACGGCACCAAGAAAAAGCATATCTAACTTGGAATATAAGAATGGAAATGTCCATGACGGACCAATCTATTCTGCGTTGGGTTCATGAAGTTTTAGGAGTTGGAACTATTGGTAAAAGAAAAAACGGTAGAGGGTCTCTTGGTAAAAAACAACAATGGCGTTGGCGTTGTCAATTTAGAGATGCGTTTTATGTTTGTTGTGCTTTGTTTCCATATGCTCATGTAAAATTAGATAAGATACAAAAAATTATTGATCATTACTCAGACCGCAAATTAAAAGTATTGAACGATAAGGTAGTGTCTCTTGATGAATACAAACAATACATGAGTTTAGAATGAAGTGGAATAAATTATATAAATACCCTAAGACCGTTAGATCTAATATAGACGGCACTAGGAGATATGAAGTGGGTGACGAGAAACTACCGTCTGTCACGACTATTATAGCAGGGACGCAGAGCGAAGAGAAGACAGAGAGCTTGGCTAGGTGGAAAGATAGGGTCGGTGCTACGGAGGCCGATAGAATCAAAAATACGGCTGCTCTACGGGGCACCGCGATGCATAGTTATTTGGAAACTCACCTCAAAGGTGGCAATGTGCTAGATTTGACTGACTTGGGACGAGAAGCGAGAGGCATGGGACAGATGATTATTGATAAAGGTTTTCCTGACTTAGAAGAGATCTGGGGTGTTGAGTGCACGCTACACTATCCTGGGTTGTATGCAGGGCAGACTGATATGTGTGGGATTTATCAGGGGCGCGAAAGTATAATAGACTTTAAACAATCGAACAAGCCCAAACGTGACGAGTGGATAGAAGATTATAAGATACAGCTGGTGGCCTATGCTATGGCTCATGACCAGGTCTACGGGACGAGCATCGAGCAGGGAGTGATCTTGATGTGTACACCAGATAATTTTTTCCAGCGTTTTATTGTCAACGGAGCAGAGTTTAGAAAATGGAAATGGGAGTGGTTGAGACGTATTGACGCATATTATGGCAAGAATAAGGCTAAATCATAAAATTGCCACAATCAAAAATGTGGAAGCTAGTGTCAAAAACCCGCATAAAATGAACATTTGCCACATTTTCCACATTTTTAAAATGGAAAATGTGGAAGCTAGAACCGTTGGTATATATAGCAAATAGTATGTTTTCCACGTTTTCCACATTTCTCTTCCCAAAATCGGACCGAGGTAGGTGAAAAATATTTTAAGTATTAATGTAGAAATGTGGAAAGTGTTATATACCAATGGTTTTAACAAAATGGCTTCCACATTTTTATGTGGAAGGAAATATATAATTAGCATGATGACAGAAAAAGATTTTTGGGATAAATTTAACTTTAAACACAATCCGAGATATTATCATGCCAAAAAGAAGACAGAAGAGAAAAACAAAAAGAAGAGTGAGGAACAAGAAAACTATCCCACTCAATTTAAAATCTTTAGGAAACAAGATTGAAGCATACCCATTTGTAGAAATAGAGTGGTGTGATATCGAGGGCGATGCAGGTTGGTCCGATACTAAATCATTAAACAAAGAAGAGTTACCGACTTGTGTATCAAAAGGTTATCTTGTTAGTCAAAAGAATGGCGTTACTAGAATATTTACTGACTATATAAAAACAAAAAATAAACCTACGTTTGATAGTATTGGTAATACAACCATTATTCCAACAGCCGTAATACAATCTATTAAAAAAATTAATTAAGTTTTTTTAGTTTTGGAAGTCTTGATTTTTTAACTTTTTCTTTTACTTCTTTGGTAATATCTTTTACTCCAACGCCTTCAAGTATAGGTGAGTATTGATCTACAATCTCTTTCATCCTCGTCTCTAGTTCCTCTGCACTCAAGTCATCAATCTTACCTGTCCTGATAATTTTCTGTTCAACGTAAAGTCCAGCAGCTTTACCACGTGCAACTTCTGCATTGGTTGCAGCAGAGAAGGCCCCTTTTCTCAATGCGTTTTCTCTAATCTTGGCAAGCTCCGTGATGTGTCTCTCAAAAGTAACGGCATACTTTTTTTGATTCTCTTCACGGAGTTCACCAATATATTTAACTACGAGAGGGTACTTCTTGGGGTTCTGTAATTCATATGCTCTAATTCTTGCCGCCTCACCATATCCAGCCTCTTTAGCACACTCTGTGCCATTCATTCGGCCTTCATTAGCGACAATTAATTGAGCAAATTTGATTTGCTTTTCAGTTAATCTTTTTGGAACTCCCATATGTTGACGTATAGAGTAATTTAAGGTACAAGTCAAATCAATGATAGATGCAAAATTAATACGTCAAGTATTAGATAAGTTTTTGAAAGCAGAGAATGTTAAGTCTGCCCGTATGCAGGTCATGACACTTGATGGTGTGTTTCATGATATTAAATCAATTAAACTTCTAGAAAATCAAATAATTGGTGCAAGAGAAACACATAGAATTGTTATTGAAGTTATACCTGAGAAGGCCCCCATGGGTAAAGTTATAAAAGATCATGGTGGAATTATTTTGTAGCTTGTCTGTTTATGGCCAGAAATGAAAGTCAGTTCTGGCAGTATCTCAAAAGAAATACGCCTGCGATTAAGTGGACTAGGATTGAGAACACTAGTAGTCTAGGCACGCCCGATCTTCTTGGTTATATTAATAATTTTTTCTTTACGTTGGAACTTAAGGTAGTTCGATCTGGGTATAAGATCCGCCTGTCCCCTCACCAAATTAGTTTTCATATGCGCCACCCCGTCAATACGTTTATATTAGTTGATGATGTTAAGCGCTCCCGCCTGTGCTTGTATCTTGGTAAACAAGTGGAAGAGCTTGTCGCTTGCGGATTAAAGGCTACACCCATAGCTGAAAATCTTGAAGATTGTTTATCATGTTTAGAGAAGTTGGGTTAGGTTATCTATCTATGTTGCCATCTTCATCTTCAATTTGATATTCTAACCAACCCTCCGCCTCATCAACACCCTTCATAAAATATTTAAGTTGCTCTTCGGTTTCAAACCTATAAGTTTTTTTATTATCGGGATCTCTATCTGATCCCCAAATAATAGTGACTTTTCTACGCTCATACGCTTGCGCCTTGTTTTTACTATCTCGATAGTCGTGTCCTTCATCTCGTTGTGTCATTGTTTCCTCGCTTGTTTATTTATTTTCATTTGGATCTTGTTGATTGTATAGATATAAACCAAATCTATAACCTTCTTGGTAATAATATAAATTTTCGTGCCAATCAGATTTATAACCTTCTAATAGTGCATCTGTTGCCCCTTCTTTAAAAGCGTTCAATTGTTTTTTTGTCATATTATCCCTTCCGCTCGCTTGTTTATTTATATAAGTCGCTATCTAAATTCATGATATCCGCTAATTCTGACGCCATGTCCCCACTATCATCAAGGTCGCTAAGGCTTAAACCAATCGCGGCGGCATCTTTAGCCCCTTGTTTAGCTTCAGGGGTCCATCCCTCTGGCGGTGTATTTTCTTTATTTATTTTTTTTACTAGCTTACTTAATAGTATTTTTGTCATATTATCCTCTCTTCTCGCTTGCGCTTGTCGCTTGCGCGCTTGTTAGTTTTTTTTTCTTCAAATATTTTTTCTAATTCTTTTAAAATTTTTGGATCTTTTAACTTGCTCCAATTGATAGCTTTATTAAAATTAAAAAAATCTTTATTTTTTGCCATAACTTTTTACTTTCTCGACTATCGTGTCGGTTGTATCTAATTTATAACATAACAAACAATCTTTGCATTTTTGGCCAGTACAGTTCTGTTTTTCCTGATGCAAGTCTTCATGTACATTATTAAAAGTTTTATCAAAAAACTTCGGCGGCTTGCTGAAAATATGATTTATTTTAGGGTTTGAATAAACTAAAATAAAATTTTTAGGCTTAGGATTGTTTTTAAAATATTTATAAACTATGTCATAACGCTTTGTCCAAAGTGTAAAATTACAATGGGGATTTTTAATAGCTATATTTACATAGTTAATTAAATTAAATTCATTGATCAACTCACCGTGAGAATTGAACCTGAAAAAAGCGCTATTAATTATTGGTAATGCGTCAGGATGCAAGGCCTTCGATCCTAAAAGTTTTGAATTTCTTTCAAGCGCTGGCGCCATGTTTTTTCTGTAAGTTTTGAGCATAGTCCACGAATAACAATGAACGCAAATATTGTCAGGATCATTTTTAGTATTTTGCTTTTGGCAATATTCATTGGTTGCTGTATTTGTAGAAATAGATTGAAAGCCCTCCAGCTTACCTGTCATTTTAGAAATATGTATCATAATTAAAAACAATCCGCGCAATAACGCTTATCAGATTTAGAGTACCAATCAGGGGCAATGAGTACCCCACAACAACGGCAATTTAAAAAAATATCATCTTTTTTTGAATTGTCTTTTTTAGATCTTGTCTTTTTAATTTTAATATAATCTTGAATATTTGTGTATTCTTTTACTTTCATAATTTTTAACTTTCTAATATGGGACAATAATTTATATTGCCCCATATTGCAACTGTTTAATTATGCCACTTCTTTTTTTAAAATTAAAGGCGGTTCATAATTTAAAACTGAAAATGTTGTATTTTCATTTTTGTTTATTTCATTATAAGCATTAATTAATCTATTAGCGCTTTTAATGTCTTTAGCATCTCCCACTATTGTATAGCTGTCTTCCGCTAAATGTTTATAATTTATATGTCTTAATATTAAATACATATTAATGTGCTCCTATTGTTTAATATAATATCCTATAATTATATAATCATTTTTAAATTGATTGCAAGCGGTTTGTACTTTAAAAATTAATTTATTTTCAGATCTATTTTTCAAGCTGTTATTGTAATTAAATCTAGTCTTTTTGTTATTTATAATCATTACAAAGTATGAGTTATTAAAAGTCATTATTAAGCCGCTCCACGCCCCTCGCCACTAGCTAAAACTTTTTGAGCGGCTAGCCGCGCGCCGCTTGCGCTTGCGCTTTTTGTATTTAAATTTTCGCTTGTAAGTTGTGGCGCGCCGCTTGTGCTTTGATATGTGAAGTTTTATTTTTTTTTCACGTGAAATTAAAATTAAGATCTTAGGTTGGCTGTTATTAATTACGAATTTGCAATCGGCATAAACCAGCAATAAAATCCGCTAATTCATTTCGTTTATCACAAATTTCATCAAAGTTAGCGTGATCGCCGTCCACGTTTTTAACACCATATTTTTCAAGTAAATTGTAAAAATCATCTTGAAAGTCTATAAAATCGCCATCATTCATTTCAAGAGGTTTAACTTTAATTGTCATTTTTTCCCTTCCTATTTTTTTATATTAAAGATCTTTAGTAAATAACCACGCGGCCCAAATTCCAAAAACTAGGACCGCGCAACCTAACACTATAAAAACTACCATAATAAACCGTAGCTAAAAGCGTTTAAAATAGTTAGGACGGCCCAAAGGCCGCCCACGAATGCTAGGTTCAATATTACGAATTTCATCATATTTATTGAACCTCCAACCACGCTAAACGATTTCTATTCTTCAGATCTGATAATTCAGATCTTGCATTCTGATTGCTTGGATTACATCTTAGAATATAAACCAATTCAACCATCCGTCTTTTTATTTCAAAGTATGACATTTTTTATTCTCCTATATATTCCCATAATCAATAAACTAATAAAAAGTATTATCAATAAAAAAGTGTGTTAATTAGAATTATTCTAAAAGATAATTTATTATTATCTTGATTATAGAAATTATAGGATTATATAAGATACTGAAAGCGAGGAAAAAAATATGAAAACACAAAAAGCAACTAGAAAAATAGATTTTAGCAAAGAGCAGCTAGAAGACTATTTAAATACTATTCAACATAAAGTTGGATTTTTTAGAATGATATTAGACGGATCAGTGACGCCTGAAAGTATCATAGCAGATATTGATTTAAAAATTTCAGATGATGCTGAGGCTTATGCGATCGCTGAAAAAAAAGCCGAAAATCAGATCTGGATTGATCAGATTAATAGAGAAGGGGTTTAATCATGAAAGACGAAAAAATAGTTTGTACATATTGCAAGTCAGATAAAATTGAATATGTGCCAGCACCATTCCAGGGGCAAGATCCTTGGTTTGATGTGAGATACGAGCAGCAAGAGAACGGAAAATTTAAAGCTGCTATTCGTGGGGACAACGGCAAAAAAGATAACGCTGATGTCAGCACAATTAACACTAGTGTCATGCTCTATAATGATAGCCGCCCTTGGTTCAACTGTCTTAGCTGCACAGCAGAACTAGACGGCTTCAGGGATGTTGATTACAAGCCTCTAAATAATTCTATACAGTTAGAGTTTAACTTTACTTAAAGAGTTACTCGCGACCTGCCACGTGCTACACGTGGCAGGTTTTTTTAGATCTGTTCGTACAACTTGTGCGTGTATCTTAATAGTGGTCCCAAGCCGACACCAAAAAGATTAGAGACCGAAGGACATTATTCATAAGTTATTTAGTATGTAACTAAATGTTAGTATATAATGTCGGATTTACAGGGTTTACCACCCCAAAATCATTATTGATTTATCTACGAATACCGAATAAATTAACAATCGTTGGAAACATTAACTAAAAAATTTTACAAAAAATTTTTTTCAAAATGCATATTGATCTAGATAAAATAAAAAAACTCCCACCAGACGTGAAAAAAGACTTCATGAAGATGTACCTGAAGCTCGACGAAAAGAAAAAGATATTACAAGTCAAAGACGACTTCCTGTCATTCGCCAAACACATGTGGCCTGAGTTTATAGAAGGCGAGCATCATAAGATTATTGGCGACAAGTTTAACGATCTAGCAAAAGGCAAAGTCAAAAGACTGATAGTCAACATGCCACCAAGACATACCAAGTCCGAGTTCGCCAGCTCCCTGCTACCCGCTTGGATGATCGGGCGACAACCTAAATTAAAAATTATTCAAACCACCCACACAGGAGAACTTGCAATTAGATTCGGGCGTAAAGCTAAAACATTAATGGACAGCCAAGAATATAAACAAGTGTTCGAGACAAGACTCAGAGAAGATAGTCAAGCAGCGGGCAGATGGGAAACAGAACAAGGTGGTGAATACTTTGCATCTGGTGTCGGTGGTGCAATCACTGGTCGTGGTGCTGATCTTTTAATTATTGATGACCCACACTCGGAGCAAGACGCTATGAACCTAACAGCGTTGGAGCGAGCATACGATTGGTATACATCAGGTCCACGTCAAAGGTTACAGCCAGGTGGAGCTATCGTTTGTGTAATGACAAGATGGAATACAAAAGATCTAACAGGTCAGTTATTAAAACATCAAAAAGAAGCAAAGTCAGATCAGTGGGAGCTGATTGAGTTTCCTGCTATCATGCCATCAGGTAAACCAGTTTGGCCTGAGTATTGGAAGATAGATGAATTAGAAACTGTCAAAGCATCTTTATCAGTTGGTAAATGGAACGCGCAGTGGATGCAGAACCCAACTAGTGAGGAAGGTGCAATCATCAAAAGAGAGTGGTGGAACGTTTGGGAGAAAGAAGATATGCCAGCGTTAGAGCACGTCATACAATCTTACGATACTGCGTTTATGAAAAAGGAGACAGCCGATTACAGTGCTATAACCACGTGGGGTGTCTTTCGTGAAAATGAGGATAGTCCGCAGCAGTTGATACTGGTTGATGCACTTAAAGGTAGGTACGAGTTTCCAGAACTAAGACGTGTTGCAAAAGAGCAGTATGATTACTGGAAACCTGAAACAGTATTGATTGAGGCAAAAGCTAGTGGACTGCCACTAACCTACGAACTGAGAGCCATGGGCATACCCGTTGTTAATTATACCCCGTCAAAAGGAAACGATAAGCATGCCAGAGTAAATGCTGTTGCACCTTTGTTTGAATCTGGTATGGTGTGGGCTCCTGAAGAAAAGTTTGCAGAAGAGGTAGTTGAAGAGTGTGCAGCATTTCCATACGGAGATCATGATGACTTGGTCGATAGTATGACACAAGCTGTGATGCGATTTAGACAGGGAGGTTTGGTACCACACCCTGAAGACTATGAAGAAGAAAAGATTATTAAAACTAAACGAACGTATTACTAATGATTAAAGGCAAAAAATTTGGACCCCCACCAAAAAGCGGACCTAATCCACAAGGCTTGAATATTGGATATAATACTGTTAAGACAGTCAAACTGGAGAAAATAAATGGCAGAAATAGACAAGGCCTTACCCAACGAGGTAAGAAAAGAAATCAATATTCCTAGTGAAGAAGATATACAAGTAGAGTTAGAGCAAGAACAAGAGCAGGTTACAAAAGAACCTGTAGAGGTTCAACAAAACGAAGACGGAAGTGTCGACATAAATTTTGATCCATCTGCTGTAAACGTTCAAGGCACAGAGGGACACTTTTCTAATTTAGCAGAACTACTACCAGATGATATCTTAGATCCGTTAGGAAGTAAGATGTATGAAAACTATCAAGACTACAAAGCATCTAGAAAAGATTGGGAGAAAACTTATACATCAGGATTAGAACTGTTAGGTTTTAATTACGACGATAGAACAGAACCATTTCGAGGAGCGAGCGGCGCGACTCATCCAGTATTAGCAGAAGCTGTTACACAGTTTCAAGCATTAGCCTACAAAGAATTACTACCAGCAGAAGGACCAGTTAGAACTCAAATAATTGGTATGCCAACTCCAGACAAAGAAGCACAATCACAAAGAGTAAAAGAGTTTATGAATTATCAGATAATGTCTGAGATGAACGAGTACGAAGCAGAGTTTGATCAGATGTTATTTTATTTACCACTTGCAGGTTCATCATTTAAAAAAGTTTACTACGATGAAATAATGCAAAGAGCTGTTTCAAAATTTGTACCAGCAGATGATATTGTCGTACCGTATACTGCAACTTCATTAGATGATTGTGAAGCTATCATACACAGAGTGCGTATGTCGGAAAACGAATTAAGAAAACAACAAGTTGGTGGATTCTATACAGACATAGAAATTAATCCTTCATACATGGATGAGACAAGTTCTGAAAAAGCAGAAAGAGAATTAGACGGAACATCTAGAGGAAGAGATCAAAGAATGTATACTCTGCTAGAGTGTCATGTTAATTTAGATCTAGAAGGTTTTGAAGACATCGGTGTCGACGGAGAACCAACAGGAATTAAATTACCATACATTGTAACTGTTGAAGAAGGCACAAGAAAAGTATTATCTATTAGAAGAAACTACGAAGCAAACGACCCAAAAAAAGATAAGATTAATTATTTTATTCATTTTAAATTTTTACCAGGACTTGGATTTTATGGTTTTGGTTTAACTCATATGATTGGTGGATTATCAAGAACAGCAACAGCTGCATTAAGACAACTGTTGGACGCTGGAACCTTGTCTAACTTACCCGCTGGATTTAAGATGCGTGGTATTAAAATGAGAGACGAGGCGCAATCAATTCAACCTGGAGAGTTTAGGGATGTCGATGCACCTGGAGGAAACTTAAAAGATGCATTCATGACATTGCCGTTCAAAGAACCATCAGGTACGTTATTACAACTTATGGGTGTCGTGGTACAAGCAGGGCAAAGATTTGCATCTATTGCTGACCTGCAGGTAGGAGACGGGAACCAACAAGCAGCAGTGGGCACGACAGTCGCTATGTTGGAAAGAGGATCGCGTGTAATGTCAGCAATTCATAAAAGAATGTATGCCGCGATGAAAAAAGAATTTACAATTTTAGCTAGAGTATTTAAAACTTATTTACCTCCAGTTTACCCCTATGATGTTATTGGTGGACAGAATCAAATTAAACAAATAGATTTTGATGACCGTATTGACATCTTACCAGTTGCAGATCCAAACATCTTTAGCCAGACTCAACGGATCTCTTTAGCTCAAACAGAAATGCAATTGGCTGCCTCGAACCCTCAAATACATAATCAATACGAAGTATATCGAAACATGTATGAGGCATTGGGGGTAAAAGATATTGATTTAATTTTAAAAAGACCACAACAACCAACACCAAAAGATCCTGCGTTAGAACACATTGATGCATTAGCTGGTGTTCCGTTCCAAGCGTTTCCTGGTCAAGATCACAGAGCACACATCACAGCGCATTTAAACTTTATGAATACAAATATGGTTAAGAATGCACCAGCTGTTAATGGTGCGTTAGAAAAAAATATACTTGAGCACATAAGTTTAATGGCACAAGAGCAAATAGAACTAGAGTTTAGAGAAGAACTACAACAACTACAACAAATGTTGCCTATGTTACAGAACCCACAGGCTATGATGCAGAATCCTAACCTCCAAAATCAAATTCAAATGATGCAACAGAAGATAGAATCTAGAAAAGCAGTGTTGATTTCTGAAATGATGGGTGAATTTGCTAAAGAAGAAAATAAAATTACTGGAGATTTTGGTAATGACCCTATTGCTAAACTAAGATCAAGAGAATTAGACCTTCAAGCTAAAGATAATGCTAGAAAAGAGAAGGAAGGTGAAGAGAAAATGAGTCTAGACAAGATGAAAGCTATGATGAACCAAGCAAACGTCGAAGAAAAACTAGATCAGAACGAAGAATTAGCAGAATTGAGGGCCAATACGTCAATTCAAAAAACAATTTTAGGAAAAACAATACCATCTAGTAATAAAACACCAGATAGTATATCAATAATTAGAGGAGAGGAGTAAAATCTATGGCATTTCCAATATTAGGTGCATTAAAACTTGCAATGAACGCTGGTTCGCACATTTATAAGAAGAAAAAAGAAACACAGATGATGATGGCTAACGCACAGGCTACACATGCACAAAAAATGGCAAATGGAGAGTTAGAATACTCTGGTAAATTATTAGAAGCTAGACAATCGGACTGGAAAGACGAATTCGTATTGGTCGTTCTCACGCTCCCGATATTAGTTATCGCATATGGGGTCTTTAGTGACGATCCTGCGGCCGCTGCAAAGATAAAAGAGTTCTTTGAACAGTTCCAACAGCTGCCGTCATGGTTCACAAATTTATGGATCCTTGTGGTGGCGTCAATATATGGTATAAAGGGAACGCAAATATTTAAGGGAGGAAAAAAATAATGGCAAACAAACTATACAACAAACAAGTTACACCTAAAAACTATATGGGTGGAGGCAGAGTAAAAAAAGCAGATGGGGGAAAACCAGAATCTAAATACATAACTAGAAAACCTAAGAAAAGAAAGACAGGTCCTTATATAACTAGAAAAAATACTACCGATAAAGAGACAGTCGGAGATTCTCAAAAAAGAGGAAAGATTGATTTAGGAAAACTTATTAACAGGAATAGAAAAATGGGCGGCGGAATGATGAACAAGAGACCTATGTACAAAGACGGTTCTTTAAAACCAGTTTCAGCTGAAAACAAAGGTCTTTCAAAACTACCTACTAAAGTCAGAAATAAAATGGGCTTTATGAAAAAGGGTGGTAAGGTTAAGTAATGGTTAAAGAGAGTAAATTAAAACCTGAAAAAGTAATTGATCCTTCATCAAGAGATTTTGAGAGAATGAAGGGAGAATTACGTGTAAAAAAAGAAAAAAAACGTAAAAAAAAGTTTGATGTTTTTGGTAATAAAAAAAATACTATTGGAGATAAAATAGCAGACTTTGTTAACTATCCAATTACCAAAGGGAGAAATAAAAAAGCGGGTGGTGGAATATCACAAAGAGGTTTAGGTAAAGCTTTTATGAAGGGTGGAAAAGTATAATGGCAGGTCCAGGTTTATACGCAAACATTGCAGCTAAAAAAAGAAGAATCGCTGCTGGCTCAGGTGAGAAGATGAGAAAAAAAGGTTCAAAGGGTTCACCAACTAAAGCAAACTTTGTAAGAGCCGCACAAACGGCGAGGAAAAAATAATGACTAAATTATGTCCGAGAGGTAAATCAGCAGCAAAAAGAAAATTTAAGGTATACCCTTCAGCTTATGCAAATGCATATGCTTCTAAGATTTGTGCAGGTAAAATTAAAGATCCATCTGGTGTAAAGAGAAAAGATTTTAAAGGACGTAAGCCAGCTGCTATGGGTGGTAGAATTTATAAAGCAGGTGGCGGACTTATGGAAGCTACACAAAAATTAAAA
>VTLG01008178.1_pt1 | contig 15906 bp, 15 predicted proteins | sample 4694571 | NCBI WGS metagenome assembly VTLG01 (sample SAMN12604809, study PRJNA352737) | marine metagenome | biome: ENVO:00000447; feature: ENVO:00000209|ENVO:00000569|ENVO:01000036; material: ENVO:00002151; isolation source: viral sequences binned using virsorter ...
TCCTTAGGCGTTCCGTGTTGCACACGATGATAGTAGTCAGAGCACCCTATGATAGTAGTTAATTAGACTAAGGGAGCCGAAGCCCCCCTAGCCGGTGGATTACAGTGTCTGTTTCTGTACGAACTCTGTAATCGAATCGTATCGCTGTACGAATTCTGCCCAAGTTTTCTCAAACTCTTCATCCGATAGTTCGGTATGAGATTGCCTGAGATTTTCTTTAGCCCTATCGAGATCTTGGATAGGTGCCGCAGCTTGTGCTTCTTCATAGCCTTTCTTATAAGATTGGCTTACAGCAGACGCGAGCTTGCCGATAGCTTTTGCTCCATCGGTAGCTACGGAAAGAGAGCCGTTGCCGACTCCCTTTAGGATTGCATAAATATTCATGCTGTCTCCGCAGGTGTTTCCACAGGTGCCTGAGGCTGTGGGGGGTTAGAAGGTACTACTTCAGGCGTAGTAGCAATTTCAGAAGGATAGAAAGTAAGCTCTGGTTTATCGAAGAACTTAACTACGAACGCGCCATTCGTTTTAAGATAGGCATATTCGGTGAGTTGGTTCATTGGTAGAGTTACCTTTGATCTAGGATCGTTCGCATCGTGGCGAGGGTTGATTCTAGTGCAGGACATTCTAAGGTGCCCGGTTGGTGTGAAGCTTAATGACTTCATAGCTTTCGCTAGTATGTTTAGTTTAAACATAATGTTTCTCCATATTAGAGTTAATGATAGAAAGCCAATCTCTCTATCTATAATTGTTATGTCTTATGAGACAACTTGTTGGCTCATGGATCTAGTACATAGGTCGATGCCTAGGTAAAACTGGACAAGGTTCCAAAGGTCGAAAATTAGAAACAAGGTTCCAAACGTAGAATCGGGGAGAGGGGGTAGCGGATAGTGATAGTAAGGCCACTGCGTGAGCGATTTAGCAAAAAATTTTCACAAAAAAATTTTCACAAAAAAAATTTATAGGATAAAGTAGCATTGCATGAGCACTAAGAAGTGTGTGGGGTGCAATAAGACTTTCCCAAAAAGTGATTTTGAAGGGTCAAATGCCAATGGCAAATTCTCTAGAAAATTTTGTAAAAATTGTTTACAGAGCCAAAGAAATAAAAACAAAAGTAAATCCCCAGAAGCCTACCTACGTCACCTATATAGTCACCTAAAACATTCCCGCCATGCTAGTACCGAAGATCTAGTTTGGGAGATAGAGGTTGAAGATTTGTTATCCATATGGGAAGCACAAAACGGCAGGTGCGCACTGACAGGTTTGCTCATGACATACCACAAAGACGGTAACGGTAAAAAAGATTTGAATGCCTCTATCGATAGAATAGATCCAGAAATTTGGTACATACCTAGCAATATTCAACTAGTCTGCAGTAGAGTAAATGTACTGAAACATAATTTATCTGAGGACTTATTGTATTGGTGGGCTAAAAATATAGTAGAATTCAAAGAGAATGACTGATAAAAAAGAAAATTTCGAACAAGAAAGGGCCGAGCTACAGTCACACTACCCATATCTTGATATACCTTTGAACGAGCTAAGCACTCAAGAAGAAAGGTTATTGTTGTTTCATCTACGCGGTATGTCCAAAGCTGCTGCGGGAAGGGCCGCCGGTTACCAGAACACTGAGCATGTTTATAAGATATTTAAAAAACCTGCTATACAAAAGGCCCTGGCCCATTTACGTAGGGAATTCAGAGAAGAGATAAAGTTCGATAAACAGGCGGCTACAAGCATGTACCTGGAAGCGCACCGTAAGTCGGCGACCGCAACTGAAGAGAAAAATATCACTGATTCTTTATGTAAGCTCCACGGTCTATTTGCCCCGGAGCATGCAACACAGATTAATATCAATCTAGACCGTACTGTAGAACAACTTGAAAAATTACCAGACGCGGAGTTACTCAAGATAGCGGGTACGGACAATCAATACTTATTACCAAAACGCGATGGAAATAAAGAAGATTGAATGTCTTACCTGTAAGGTATCCCATCCAGATACGTTGTACCCAAGCGATGACGGTATCTGTGTGTACTGCAAAGCGGACGAAGCTGAGCGAATCGAAGAGCCTCAAATAGAAGTTGCAGAAGAAATAACACCAGAAGAAACTGAACAAGAAAAAGCGCAGCGTGAACTTGCATTACGAGCCCTGGCCCGTAAACACTTGTTACCATTCGTAGAACGTTTCAACCCAGACTATATGGCAGGTTGGGTACACAAGGATATTTGTTTGCGGTTAGAAAAGTTTAGTGAAGATGTTGAAAATAGAAAGTCACCTAGACTTATGTTGTTTATGCCGCCACGACACGGTAAATCTACTTTGGCATCGGTTGCGTTTCCAGCTTGGCATATGGGCAGAAACCCTGAACATGAGTTTATTAGTTGTTCGTACTCTGGATCGTTGGCCATGAACTTTAGTCGTAAGGTTCGTCATCAGTTAAGAGAACCTAATTTTAAAAATGTTTTCTCGGGTGTATCGCTCGACCCTAGTTCGCAGTCCGTAGAATCGTGGAACACAACCAAGGGCGGTGGTTATGTAGCCGCGGGTGTTGGTGGTGGTATTACCGGTAAAGGTGCGCACGTGCTCGTCATCGATGACCCTGTTAAGAACAGAGAAGATGCGGAGTCAGAGTACAATCGGGATGCCGTCTGGGATTGGTACACATCAACTGCTTACACAAGGCTAGCTCCAGGGGGCGGTGTACTCGTAATTTTAACAAGATGGCATGATGACGATTTAGCAGGTAGATTACTACAAGCGGCAGCAGGCGGTGCGGATCAGTGGGAAGTCGTTAAATATCCAGCGCTCGCTGAACAAGATGAGACTTTTCGAGACAAAGGCGAAGCGCTTCACCCAGAGAGGTATAGTCAAGAAGCGTTAACCCAGATTCAAAAAGCAGTAGGGCCGAGAGACTGGTCAGCTCTGTATCAACAGAATCCCGTATCAGATGAAGGTGAATATTTTAATCGAGAAATGGTTCGTTACTACGATGATATGGACGTTGATTTTGATCGGTTACGTTATTACTGTGCCTGGGATCTGGCGATTGGGCAGCGCGAACGTAATGACTATTCGGTCGGTATTGTAGTCGGTGTTGATGAGTATGATAATTTATTTGTTGTTGATTGTGTCCGAGGCAAGTATGATGGTTTTGAATTGGTGGAAAGAATATTAGATTTGTACCAAGAGTGGCAACCTCATGTGGTCGGAATAGAGAAAGGTCACATAGAAATGGCGCTCGGTCCGTTCCTCCAAAAGCGTGTACGCGAACGTGGACTCAACGAAGCTTACTTCAAAGATTTAAAAGTGGGTCGAAGGGATAAAGAAGCGAGAGCTCGTGCGATACAAGGACGGATGCAACAAGGCATGGTATACTTTCCGAAAGATCCAGTTTGGGTCGGTCCTCTAATCGCAGAACTTTTGCGTTTTCCGAACGGAGCTCACGATGACCAAGTAGATGCGTTAGCATGGATCGGGTTGATGATGACAGAGTTTGCTACTTATGTAGAAAAAATTGAGCATGTACCTTCGTGGCGAGATAAATTAAAATATCTAGTCAAAGGGGATAAGCGTAAAAGTGCTATGAGTTCTTAATGTATCATAAAAAGAAAAAGAAATTATCAAAAGAAGAAGAGCATCTAATAGCTCAGAATCAGTTTGAACGATATGAGCGTGCCCGTGATAACGGACATACAGAATACATTGACACCGCTAAAAAGTGTGATGCTTTTTACAGGGGTAACCAATGGGATCCATCCGATGTTGCAGTTCTCGATGACGAAGGGCGTCCTGCGTTAACCATCAATACCATACTCCCCACCGTTAACACTGTGCTTGGTGAACAAAGCACTAGAAGAGCCGACATAAGTTTTAAACCTAGAGGTAACGGTAACCAAGCTATAGCAGATGTGCTTACTAAATTGTATTTACAGATATCCGATAATAACAAACTACATTGGCTCGAATCACAAGTTTTCGCAGATGGTCTCATTCAAGATAGAGGGTACTTTGATGTCCGTATCGATTTTGATGACCACATTCAAGGCGAGGTGAGGATAACTACAAAGGACCCACTAGATATCCTCATCGACCCTGATGCAAAAGAATACGATCCAAAAACTTGGAACGAGATATTTGAAACTAAATGGATGAGCATAGATCAGATAGAAGAACAGTACGGACAAGAAAAAGCAGATCAACTTAGAACTTCTGCAGAGTACGGCGCTAGCATGGGGCAAGATTCGGTTGAGTATGAAGAAACAAGGTATGGAGATACCTATACCGGGATAGAGTATAACCAATCTGCTACAACTAACCCAGAAGAAAACAGAACACTACGATCAGTTAGGGTTATTGAACGACAATATTATCAACTCAAAGATTGTATGTTTTACGTAGATAGAGTAACAGGCGACATGCGAACTGTGCCTACTACTTGGGGCAAACGTAAAAGAGAAAAGTTTGCTGATGATTATGGTTTAGATATTTTAGAAAAGGCTGTACGTAAAGTTCGTTGGACAGTGACTGCAGACTCAGTTGTCTTACATGACGATTGGTCCCCATATGATTGTTTCACTATAGTTCCTTATTTTCCATATTGGCGAAGAGGTAGACCTTTTGGAATGGTTAGAAATTTAATCTCACCTCAAGAACAATTAAATAAAATAAGCTCACAAGAATTACATATCGTAAACACTACAGCTAACAGCGGTTGGATTGTAGAAACCGGGTCATTAAATGGTATGACCGCTGACGATTTAGAAGAACACGGTGCGGAAACTGGTTTGGTATTAGAATATAATCGTGGGTCTTCCCCTCCTGCGAAAATACCACCGAATCAGATTCCCACCGGCTTAGATAGAATCAGTCAAAAAGCTGCTGCTAACATCAAACAAATTAGTGGTATTAGTGATGCTATGTTGGGTACAGATTCACCAGAGGTATCAGGTATTGCTATACAAGCAAAACAAAACCGTGGTGTCTTGATGATACAAGTGCCATTAGATAACTTACAAAAAACCAGACAATACTTAGCAGAACATATCTTACGTTTAGTACAACAATACTACACTGAAGAAAGAGTTGTGCAGATTACTGATGAGTCAGATCCTTTCAAACAAAGTCAGCCCATGGTAGTTAACAGACCAACTCCAGAGGGACAGATAATTAATGATTTAACATTAGGTGAGTATGATGTGGTAGTAGCCACCATGCCTACTCGAGACAACTATGATGAAGTACAGTTTGCTGAAGCGATACAACTTAGACAAGTTGGTGTACCGATTCCAGATGATTTAATTGTAGAATATTCGCACATGGCTAAGAAAGCTGAGATAGCTCAGAGAATCCGTATCATGCAAGGTATGGAACCACCATCAGAAGAAGAAGCACAACTCGCTGCTTTCCAAGCGCAAGCTCAAGTACAAAAAATTCAGCTAGAACTTGCTAAGATGCAAGCTGAAGTAGAGAACTTACAATCTCAATCACAATTAAATGCGGCTAAAGCGCAGGAATCTGCAGCAGATCCGCAACTTAAGATTGCTGAGATACAAAGTAAAATGCAGATGAAGCAACAAGAACTTGCCTTACGTCAGGAGTTATCAGCATTAACTAATGACATGAGGAAAGGACAGAGTGAAACCCAAGCAGCATCTAAAATTGCTGTTGAAGCTATGAAACCAAGAGGAGGTACTGACCGTGGCTAAAAAAGATAATACAACTGAAACTGAAGACCTAGTATTCAATGGAATGCCAGGAGCGGATGCAAAAACTGAAGAGGACGTAGCGCCTTTTCAAGTTGATATGAACTTTGAAGAAGAAGAAAAAGAAGAAGAGGAGACTCAAGATGAACAAACCGAAGAGGAAGCTAGCACTGAGGAAGCAACAGAAGAAGTTGCTGAGACAGAAGAGGAAGAAGTTGCAGTTGAAGAACCAGAAGCTACAACAGAAGAAGAGCCTACGGAAGAATTACCAGCAGATGATGAACAACCTGTGGAATCAGTGGAGGAAGATGAGGTAGAACCTGCTCCAGAAGCTGCTGAAGTAGAAGAAACTGTAGAAGAAGAGCCGAAAGCACCAATGGTTCCTAAGTCTAGGCTTGACGAAGTTCTTGCAAAGAATAAAGAAATGCAGAAAAAGCTTCAAGATATAGAAAAACAAGAAACTTCAGAAGAAAACAAACTTCCAGAGTTTGATTTTGTTGGCAAAGAGAAGGAATACCAAGAGTTAGTGCTCGATGGTGAGGTTGAAAAAGCAGCTATTCTTAGAAATGAAATAAGAACAGCTGAAAGAGACCAACTTATGTCTGAAATGCAAAGCAAAATGGGTCAAACTGTTCAACAAGATAGAGAACAACATGAGCTACAACAAAAAGCTAACGAAATAATGGAAGTTTTTCCTATATTTGATGAAAAAAGTAAGTCTTTTGATGAAAAATTAACGCAAGAAGTTATGGAACTACGTGATGCTTTTATATATCAAGGGTATGGTGCCGCTGATTCCCTAGCAAAAGCTACTGAAGTTACTTTGTTGTCTAAAAAACCAGAATTGTTACAAGTTTCAGATGAGCCAGAGGCTGATCCTGCACCTACGTTAACAAAAGCGGTGCAAGAAAAGAAACAAAAGGCTAATGTAAAGAAAAAAGTAGAGGCTTCTCAAGCACAACCCCCTGCTATGAAGGGCGATGGTGCTAAAGAAAGCAAAGTCGTTAACATAAACACGTTATCTGATGATGAGTTTGGTGCACTACCAGAAGAAACTTTAAGAAGATTACGTGGTGACTTTGATTAAAGAGTAGTATACTAACAAGAATTCGTACGTTGGAACGAAATCCAACACTGGTCGTTCAGTATAAAAATCGTTTTTTCGTCTACAGTGACGTTAACTGTTCGAGGTCGTGCTCGTAAAACTAACGGTATCGTGCCCCAACGATAAAGGGTATACGGGATATCGCCCCAAATAGCGATTGGTTATTTTTAATTTAATTTTATTTGGAGGGCCTAATGGCTAATACAAACTTTAGCGCGTTGACCAGCGAACAGCTTACTATCTGGTCTCGTGATTTTTGGAGAGTTGCTAGAAACATGTCCTTCATTAACCAATTTGCGGGTAGTGGCCCCAACGCCATGGTTCAAGTAATAAATGAACTTACACAATCAGAAAAAGGAGCTAGAGCTGTTTTAACACTTTTAGCTGACATGACTGGTGATGGTATTGTTGGTGACAACACTCTCGAAGGTAATGAAGAAGCGTTGAGAGCATTCGACATCGTTGTACAACTAGATCAATTAAGATTTGCAAACAGACTATCTGGTAGGCTTGCTGATCAAAAATCTGTTGTCAATTTCCGTGAGCACTCAAGGGATGCACTTGCATACGCAATGGCAGACAGAATAGACCAAATCGCATTCTTAACCTTGGCTGGTATTTCTTATAACAGAAAGAACAACAATATTGGTGGTTCTTCTGCTACAAGACCAGTTTTAGGTTCAGGTGCTAATCTATCTGATCTTGCGTTTAATGGTGATGTAACTGCTCCTACTTCTAACAGACACAGAAGAGTCGATGCAACTAATGGTTTAGTTGCTGGTGATACTTCTGCTTTAGTTGCTGCTGACACAATGACTTACAAAACTATTGTTGAGTTAAAAGCTTATGCTAAAGACCAATACATTAGAGGTATGAGAGGCAATGGTAATGAAGAGATGTTCCATCTTTTTGTTACTCCACAAGTAATGGCTGATCTGAAACTAGATTCAGACTTCTTATCTAACGTAAGAAGCGCTGGTATCAGAGGACCAAACAACGAACTATTTGCTGGATCTTCTAGCTTAATGGTTGACGGTGTCATGGTTCACGAATTCAGACACGTACCAAACACTTCTCAAGGTACTTCAGGTACTCAGAAAGGTGGATCTGGTAGTGACATTGACTTCGCTGCTTGCTTATTCTGTGGAGCTCAAGCTCTTGCTATGGCAGATATCGGTTTACCAGAAATAGTTGAAGACACTTTCGACTATGGAAACCAAAATGGTATCTCCATTGGTAAGATCATGGGTGTTAAAAAGCCTAAGTACAATTCTGACATTACTGGTCAGGATGAAGACTTTGGTGTAATCAGAGTAGATTGCGCATTCTAATTAAGATTGGGGTGGTCTTAGGGCCACCCCCTTCTTTTAAACAGGAGTTATAAATGGCAGAACAAGAAATAAAAAAAATGTTGGTAAAAGCTAGTGAAGATGTTTACGTAGCTTTAACTACTGGTGATGCAGTTAGACTAGAAGCTGGAGAAACAAGAGAGTTTCCTGACTACATAGCATATGCCTGCATACAAGCTGGGTGCACTGAAGTAAAAGAAGCACCTAAGAAAATGGAAGAACTTATCGAAGAAACTAAGGAGAAACCTAAAAAAACTACAAAGAGTAAAAAAGTAGAAGAGTGATAAATGGCAGGGACATTACAAGGGCAACATATTCTTTCGAGAGTCCAGAACATCTTACAAGATAATACAAATGTACGATGGACAGAAGGCGAACTTTTAGATTATTTGAATGATGGTCAAAGAGAAATTGTTAATCTTCGTCCTGATTCTACCGCTACTCATTCTAATGTTTCTTTATCCGCAGGAACTGAACAGTCTATCCCAACTGACGGGTTACGTTTAATTAAAGTTGTAAGAAATATGTCTGGGACAGGCACCGATGCAACTGGTGCTAGAACTATAAGACTTGTTGATTTTGAAGCTATAAACACTTTTGAACCTAGCTGGCATGATCCTACAGTAACAGGAGATGCAGCTCACGGTACACAGGTGAAACATTATATGTTTGATATAAGAGACCCACGTAAATTTTATGTTTACCCTGGAGTTTCTGGTAGTGCATACGTAGAAGTGGTGTATTCTAAGAACCCAACTAACTTAACTGCGGGTACAGATTTAATTCAAGTAGATGATATTTTTGCAAATGCGTTAATTAATTTTGTTTTGTATAGAGCATTTTTAAAAGAATCAGAGTATGCTGCTAATTTAGCAACAGCGGGATCGTATTATCAGTTGTTTGCACAAAGTTTAGGAGTAGGGCAGCAAGCTGGAGATATTAATGAACCTAGAGCGGGGGTAGCTAGTGGCTAGTTTTGAATCGTTAGTAAAAGATGTATTACCGTATGTGCCGGGATGTCCTGATAGTTTAATTCAGACTAATATACGTTCGGCGGCTATTGAACTATGTGAAAAAAGTAAGGCGTTTACATTTGACCTAGACCCGATTACAACTATATCCGGGGAGTATGAGTACGAATTCGATCAGCCTAGTGGCACGGAGGTGCATCAAATCTTATGGGCAACTTACGATGGTAATGACTTAGACCCAATTAGTCCAAGAAGTTTAGAACTTAATTATCCTGACTGGAGGGATAAAACAGGTACTCCTACTGTGTATTTACAAAAAACTGTTAATACCTTTTGGTTAGTACCCGTACCAAATGATGGTAAAGAACTTTTAGTAAACGTTGCTTTAAAACCCACTAGAACTACTAATAATATTGACACTGAGTTTAGTAATACATATAGAGACGGTATTATTTATGGCACGATTTTTAGATTACTAAGAATACCGCAAAAAGAATGGACAGACCCTATAGCTTCAGCTGATTACTTTAATTTATTCCAAGCTGAAATATCTGATGCTGAGTTGAGAGGAAGAGGGGGTAATATTGGTGTTAAAAGAACAGTAAAATATAAAAGCGCAGGGCTAAGCCCGAGAAAGAGGTACGGTCGTTATGGCAGGGAGCTTGACTATTAGAGGAGTGGTGTTCGAACATATTCCTTTAGAGGATATACGAGCTGCTTACACAAACATAGAATCAGATCTCTACGAAGTAACGAAGAAATCTCATGCGGACTGGATACCTGCGGATGTATATTCTGCTTTACGTAACGGTAGTGCGGACTTATATGTAGTGTATAAAGACGAAGAATATGCAGGCTTTTTAGTTACAACAACGTTGACTGACTTTGGAGGAGAGAAAACTTTATTTATTTGGGTAGGTTATAGCGTACCTAAGTATAATATAATAAGCGAAGGGTTTGAGTTTGTAGAAAAACTTTCTGAGAACTTAAACATAGTTGGAATAGAATTTCATTCCAGCCGTCTTGGATGGATTAAGACGGGAACTAAGCATGGATATAAAGCTGTAACACAAGTATTTAGAAAAGAGTTATAAACATGTCTAGCGGACCTAAACAAAAAGATTATGAGCCTAGTGAAACTGAAAAAACTCAGGCTAGAATAGCTGCAGAAGAACAACGTTACTTTGAACAGACTTATCAACCTTTGTTTTTAAAACAAATGGAAGAGTCTCAAAAAAGAGATTTAACTCCTACTTTTACCGGTAGAGCTCAGGCAGATAGCATGCAAGCTCTTACTGGGCGAGGAGCAGATGTTGGTGCAGCTTTTAATATAGGTGATGCTGCTAATATAGCTAGTGGTGCTATATCTAATATTGCTAGTGGTAGAACAGCAGCTGAAAAAGCTGAAACTGGAGATAAGCTAAACGCACTAAGTCAAAGTTTAGGGTTAGGGGCGGCTGCTTCTAGTGGGTTAGCACAAGCAGGAAGACTTGCAGCTTCTGAAGGTTTAAGTAGAGCTAGGGCTAAACAACAAGTTAGACTAGCTAGAAATGATGCCATATTTAAAGGAGTAAAAGCTGCGGCTACTATGGGTATGGGTAACATAGCTAGCGGCGGTAGTTTTTCTAGCGGTGTAAGTCAAATGCAAGACCCTTCGGGCTCAGGAAAACTTGGATTTGCACGTACAAACTTTTTTGGTACCCCTGACATGAGTACTTTTCAGGTTTATAACAATAACTAGATATGACAACTTACATAGGAAATAATTTTGAACCCGGTCTAACAAGAATGCTTGGAGACCAAATAGATAGTTCAGATCCAGATGCTCTCTTTGCAGATGTTACTCGAAGACAGAAGGAATTTGTAATAGCAAATGTTAGACCTTTTGAACAAAAGTTAATGGAGCAGTTGGATAGCACTGAGCTAGTGGATGCGGTGCCACAAGACGTACAAGCACAAACAAACATAGCTGCAGGTATAGACCGAAGAAATAGGGAAAGGTTTGGAGCAAGGTCTAGAGGCGCAGTTACTAGAGAAAGAGAGAGGGCTGCACAAAGAGGTCAGAGTTTAAATTTAGCGGGCGGTTTAAATAACGCGAGGTTACAGCAAGATGAGCAAAACAGAGCGTTGTTAAATCAGTTAGTCGATTTTGCTGGGGGTATTAATAGATCGAACTTAGGTAGTTTAGGGTCAGCAGCTCAATCAGCTACAGCAAGAACTAATGCTTATACTGCTGCGAGAGCACAATCACAGGCACAAAGATTTGGGTTTTTAGGTTCACTTTTTAGTATGATTTAATTATGGCTACATTTTTTGACGCAATAAGACAGGGCGCAGTTAAGAGAATAGACGATGCAATTCGTGGAGCTGAGTACAATCGACTTTTAGATACAAATACTAGAGAACAAGCAGCATCACGATTAGCATCTGGACAAAGAGAATTACGTGGCTTAGCTCAACAGTATGCAGAGACCGAAGGGGTTTCTGAAGATTTAAAAAACTTTGCAACTGGGAAAAATCCTTACTTTAATTCTAAAGTGTTACAGGAAGTTGACTCTCTAGCGGGCGATAGGTTTAACGCTACCGCCTTTTTAAATGATACCTTGTTTTCTCCTGCTGCAACTGGGAATAATCGTACCGCATTAGCAGGGTTTGGGTTAGATTTTGACAAACAAGAAGTTGCTTTAGACCTTATGTCGAGAACCCCTCAAGGAGTAATACAAGCCCCCGTAACACAAAACGGACAAAAATTTGCAGAGGGCGGGCAACCCATAGGCTTAAAGATAGGTGAGCTTGATAGAATGTTAAATGCTTACCAAACTAATTTAACACCATCAGTAGGAACTCTAACTGAAGGGTTTAGTTTGACTGACCCTAATGCTTCGGTTCCAGGTGCTGGTCCAACAAAACCTGCTCTGGTTAAAAAGCTAGAGGACAATCCTGACTATCAGTTAACTAAAGAAGAAGAAGCTCAACTTTTAAAAGATCCGTATGTAAAAAAACTTTTTGAAGATCAAAATATAAATTCAGTTGAGGATTTAGGTAAGCCTGGTACTTTTAACAATACAGGTCAGGCTTTAAACTTAAACAGACAAAACATAGAGGAGTCTTTACGAGAGGGCGAAGGATTTCAATATGATTTTGAAGTTGATGGTAAAGACAGAACATTTACTTTCGATAACAAAAGAGGAAAACCTATCGGTAAAAATTTAGGAATTTTGTTAATGCCTTCTGACCCTTTAAGACAAAAAGGGTATAAAAGAATCTTTACTACTGAGAAAATAGCTGAAAAATTAGGAGTAAGCGTTGAGAAAGCAAAAGAGTTTGAGAAACTTTTGTATGATAAATCTGTTAGAAATTTATCTGTAAACAGACCGTTTAGAGATGATCCTCAAGATTGGCTATTAGAAAACGTTAGCCCAGAATTATTAGCATCAAAATCTAAACTTTTTAAAAGAAGTTCTAGTAGCCCGATTGGTAGAGCTCTCGCTACTAATGCTTTAGTTAGAGAAATTGCCGGTGGGCCGGGTAAGGTCAATCTTAAATTCGAAACTCCTGAACTAACAAATGAAGAAAAAGCGGACATCAAAGCAGCCAAGAATAAAAACGTTAGCCAAGATACTGTTGCTAGTATTATTAGAAAAGCAGTTGAAAAAGCAGGATCGGATGGAGTTGCTGATTTATCTTATTTACCACGTGAGGCTAGAACTAATTTGTATTTCCAAACTCTAACAGGTATTAACCCTGAATTAAAAAACGACCCTAACTTTTGGAAAAGTATGAACTCATTACTTGGTACTGGGTACTTACCAGTGCAATTAGATTTATTTAAAGAGTCATCAGCTAACAGAAGGGTGGCTACGCAAGCGGCTCAGGATGACAGACGAGACCTACGTAATTTTACAACTAACACTGCTTTTACAACAGCTAGAGACCAAGGAGCTAAATATTCTATTATGGATGCTGGTAAGTTAGAAGATCAAATAGTTAGAAGTGAGTTTCAAGACGCACTCTCACTTTGGAATGCTTTTCTAGAGACAGATGCAGATACAGTAGCGCGAATAAAAGCAGCACAACCCGTCACTAATGATTTTATAACTGGTATAGTCAATGGCCAAACTAAGAGAGGGTTTGCGGGCGCTTTGCAAAGTTTCTTTAGGGGAGAGGCAAGAACAGGACCTTTCGACTCCTCTAATGTAAAAGTTCTTATGACTGTTAATACGCCAGAGGGTATCGTGCAGCTAAGGGATGATGCCAAAAGTAGAGAAATAGCCCAAGCTTTAATAGATAACGTTAGAGGTTATTCAGTAGAAAGCGTACAAAGAGTAACCGCCGGTGGTAGCCAAAGAGGGAAAACTATGACCGCAGGAGAACTAGCTGTTTTTGGGGACAAACTTATTCCTTATTTACTAGGTAACGCTATGATTCAAGGTGAAAGAATTGCAAAAGCACAGAGTAGATAAATGGCTACAAATGAAATTTTATCTTCACTTTTCAAACAAGAGCAGGCAGAACGAGAAACTCGGTTAGCTACTGATCCCTCTCTTAGAGAAAAGCTTGACCCTACAGCACCTGCAATACAAACAAGTCCCGCATCTATTGGTGAAATATTCTCTGCTGGGTTTGATGTCGGAGTAGATCAGCTAGAAGGGGATGTTAATAGGGCCAAAGCAATAGGTAACTTACTTGTTGGTAATGATGCGGCTGCAAAAAGAAATTTACAAAAAGCTCAATTTGATGATGATGAAGCAGCTAGAGTATTAGAAGGGTTAGCTGGTTTTGATCAATTTTTAGAAGAGCCTACTTTTGACGGTTTTTCTGAACAAGTAACTAAAAGTATAGGTCAATTTACTCCCCTTGCTTTGACTTCAGTCGCCTCTGGTTTTACTGGAGCTCTCGTAGGGTTGTTAGGTAGAGGGGCGTTTACCGCTAGTTCTAGAGCGGGAATGAAAGAGTTATTCTCAGGAGCACTAAAGAAAAAATCTTTACAGCAGACTTTGAGCCCAGAAGAGAAAGTTATTTTAGATGGGGCGTATAGTGTAAGCCGTTTTGCAAAAGGGGGCGCTATAGTAGGCGCTTTTGGGCAAGAGCAGTTGATAGGTTCGTCTCAAGCTTTGGCTGAGTTCCAAGACGCGGGTAGAGAAATTACTGCAGACGAAGCTGCAGCTGCTACAGCTTTAGGTGTACCGCAAGCTATTTTAGGTACGTTATCAGAGTCTTTATTTGCGAGTTCGTTACTAAAATTATCTTTTCGTAAATCTAGACTTGGTGCAGTTCAACAAAAACAAGCTACTGGAAGAAAGTTGAATGGGGATGAAGAACGTTTATTAGCTATCTCTGCAAAAAGACAACGTGGCGAATTCTTAACAAAAGCGGAAGATGACATTTATAGAGCCTCAATAAATCCGGGGCCTTACTTTGGTAATCTTATGAAAGATGTGGCAAATGCTACTGCTGCTTCTTCTGTGGCTGAGGGTGTAACGGAACTAGGGCAAGAAGAAATACTTATCCAACAAAGAAAAAATTTAGATCCCGAGTACTCAGATCAAGAAGCTGCGTTACGTAGAGCAGAATCTGCTTTTGCTGGTTTCTTTGCTGGGGGTGCTAGGTCAGCTGTTGCTTCTCCTGTTTCTAGTGTATTTAATACAGCTAGGCAGCAGTTGCAAAACGTTAGAGAAAATCAGGTGTATGCTAATTTAAGAGAAGAACAGTATGGGCCGATGTCTGGTATGCCCATACCTGAGACCGAAAAACAAGTAGATGCTCAGATAACTGCCCTAAAACAAGGTCAAAAGAACGCTATGTATATCCCAGAGGGGACAGAACTTTCTTCTGATATTAAAACTAAATTAAGAAACGCAGGAGTAACCGATGCAAACTCTATTACAGTTGAGGGTATTGGTACTTTTGTTACAAACAATACTGATAAGTTTGCTATCTTAAGTAAGGCACAAGCCGAAAATAGATTACTAGATAATTCTTTCTTAGCTTCGTTTTTAGATTATTCAAATGTGGGTCGTCCTATGGATGATCTTGTAGTCATTGTTAAAGAACCGACTACAGGTGAAATAATTGAACAACAAACTACAGATCCAGACGGCGTAGCTCTAGCCGAAAGTAATTTTAGAGAGAGGTATGGCCCGGATGTAATTATAGAAACAGTAATAAGTGAAGAAGCAGTAGCGGATAAAAAACAAAGCCAAGACGTTGAGATTAGAGGCGAAGGTGGGTTTACTGTTGATTTAGATGACCCAGAAACACAACAAGCAATTGCAGAAGGAGATTTACCAAATTTTGCCCAAGAACTTGGTATTGAAGAAGAGTTTGGTATGTCAACAGCTTTGGATGATGAGACTGGATTTGTGCAAGTTGAAAAAAATCTTCCAAAATCAGGTAAAAAGAAAGGTGAGATTGATACGTATAACATTATTTCACCAGAGGACTTTGAGAATTATTCTGAGGAAGCAAAAACTAGAATTACTAAAAAAAGACAAAAAGTACTAGACGGCCTTACGGCTAAAAGAGAAGTAACGGAAGGGTTTGGGGTAGAGGAAGTTTTTGTACCCCAAGCAACTAAAGATTTAATAAATACTTTAAATGAAGGGGCTTTAGATAAGTATCTAACGTTAATTGACAGATCTCCCACAGCTGATTTATCTTTTGTTTTAGGAGATGATAACAAAGTAAGAATAAGGTTCGTTGCTCAACCTGGAGCTACCCGTATTTCTGAAAAAACCGAATTTAATTTGGTACAAGAAGCTTTCCAAAAAGCGAGAC
>VTLG01001210.1_pt1 | contig 15903 bp, 24 predicted proteins | sample 4694571 | NCBI WGS metagenome assembly VTLG01 (sample SAMN12604809, study PRJNA352737) | marine metagenome | biome: ENVO:00000447; feature: ENVO:00000209|ENVO:00000569|ENVO:01000036; material: ENVO:00002151; isolation source: viral sequences binned using virsorter ...
ATGGATTAGTTTTTATATTAGATTGGTCAGGTTCTATGCAGTATGTTCTGCAAGATACTTGTAAGCAACTGTATAATCTTATGTGGTTCTGTAAGAAAGTTCAGATTCCTTTTGAGGTTTATGCTTTTACACAGGAATGGAATGGTCGTGGACATAGAGAAAATCTATCTGTTAATTATCAAGAAAGAGAAGGTGTATTACATATCCAGGAAGAATTTAATTTGATGAATTTGTTTAGTAGTAAAGTAAATGCTAAAACATTAGAACGTCAAATGATAAACATTTGGCGTATTGCTCAGTGTTTTAAGGTTGCTTCATCATATACTTATCCGCAACGTTTAGTTCTTTCCGGAACTCCTCTTAATGAAACAATAGTTTCTCTTCATCAACTTCTTCCAAAATTCCAAAAAGATACTGGTGTAGAGAAAGTTCAGTGTGTTATATTAACAGATGGAGAAGCACATCAACTTCCTTATCGTTTAAGTGTTCAGCGTCATTGGGAAGAGGAATCTTATCTAGGAATGCGTAATTGTCATGCAGATCGCACTTTCTTAAGAGATCGTAAGTTGGGTAAGACTTATAAGGTTGGTTATGGGTATCATCATTTTACTGATATGCTTCTTACTAATTTAAAGGATAGATTCCCTTCTACAAACTTTATTGGTATTAGAGTTCTTAACAATCGTGATGCAAAATCATTTATGAGATTGTATGATTATCGTGAACATGATAGAATGGTAGAAGAGTGGAGAAAGAATAAGGCTTTTACTGTTAAAGATTCTGGTTATGATGCATACTTTGCAATGTCTGCTAATAGTTTGGCTGAAGATGCACAGTTTGATGTTGATGATGATGCAACAAAGGCACAAATTAAAAGAGCATTTGTTAAATCTCTTAAGACTAAGAAACTTAACAAGAAAGTTCTTGGAGAGTTTGTAGAGCTAGTCGCATGAGACCTAAAGAAAACATTAAATCCGTAAATAGTTTCGAGGTCCCTTTTAAATAGTATGTACACAATCTACGATAAACACATAGAATTGTTGGAAGAAGAGAATGCAGAACTCAAGGAAGAGGTTGTTTTTCTGAAGAAGATAGTAGAATATTATAAGAAAAATACGATAGATATTAACGACGCAAGAATTCATGACTAAATCTTATGATGATTCCAATTGGAGAGAAGAGTATAAAGGGTACACTTCTAGTAAGTATGAGTTAGATCTGCTTGAGAATGGACCACATAGTCTTGCTCAATCCTGGATGATGGGTGCATTGCATAATAAGTGGAAGAAGATGAAAGGATATAAGGATCCTGAACCACCTGATTGTTCATCATCTTTACAGGAATGGGAGAAGAGTATAAAGAAATATGCAGATTAATGAGAAGCATGATATAATAATAGATTATCATCCTTATTATGAGTCTTTAAATAAGAAGTTATTAAAAGATGCAGAGACTGCTGATTATAGCGGACGGTCTCAAGCAAAAGGTGACACTGCATTGTTTTCTTCAGTTACCATTACTTCTAAGAATATTGATTTAATAAATTCTTGGGTTAGACTTTTAATTTTTAAAAAGTATCCCTTTTTGGGTGATGTAAATTATGTGGGAGAAGGAAGTAGTTTTAATATGCAGACATGGTTTGTTAAGTATAGGGAGGGTGACGAGACTAAATCCCATCATCATATTCCAAGTTTTTGTAGTTGGGTTTATTTTGTCAGATGTCCTAAAGGATCTCCTCCTTTAGTTTTTACTCGTAGCCGTAAGAAAGTTAAATCTGAGGAAGGTAAAGTTGTAATATTTCCTTCTTGGTTATGGCATCATGTACCACCTAATAAATGTGACGGAAGAATTGTGTTAGTGGGGAATGTTTATTATGAAATGTGCCGATAAATAAACTGTCTACTTAAGGATTATATGATGTTATATTGGGTTATAATAAGTACATTGAAACAAACTACATTATGTTCGAGATCAAAATGACTCGTGAAGAAATCATTGAAGGTCTGAAAGCAAATTACGGAAAGGAATTCACTGCAGCTGATGTGAAGGGTTTCTGTGCAATGAATGATATTGCCTATCAGACTGTTACTAAGAAGATTGAACAATTTAAAGTTGGTCGTGGTAAGTGGAACTTAGAAGTTACTGTTAAGGCAGTGAAGAGTATTGAGAATTCTTTTAATGCACCTGCAGTTGAGCCTAAATTAGAACAGAACCTCATTCCAGAAACAGATGATACCTTCGTCCGCTTTGGTCCTTTTGGCGATATTAAGACCATTCTCAAAACCCGTATGTTCTATCCTACGTTTATCACGGGTCTTTCTGGGAATGGAAAAACCTTTGGAGTCGAACAAGCTTGTGCTCAACTCAAGCGAGAACTGATCCGTGTCAACATCACAATCGAAACCGACGAAGATGACCTTATTGGTGGGTTTCGCCTTATTGACGGTAACACTGTATGGCATAATGGACCAGTTATCGAAGCACTGGAAAGGGGAGCTGTCCTCCTTCTAGATGAGATAGATTTAGCATCCAATAAGATACTTTGCTTACAACCTATCCTTGAGGGTAAAGGAATATTCCTTAAGAAGATTGGTAGGTTTGTTTCTCCTGCAAAGGGATTTAATGTGGTAGCAACTGCTAATACCAAAGGTAAAGGATCTGATGATGGAAGATTTATAGGAACTAATGTTCTTAATGAAGCATTCCTTGAGAGATTCCCTGTAACCTTTGAGCAGGATTATCCATCACCAAATATAGAGACTAAGATCCTAGGAAGGGTTGCATCTACTCTTGGAGTAACAGATACTGATTTCTGTAAGAGACTTGTAGACTGGGGTGACATTATTCGCAAAACATTCTATGATGGTGGAATAGAAGAGATAATTAGCACTCGTCGTCTTGTTCACATTCTTCGTGCTTATTCTATTTTTAATGATAAGATGAAAGCAATTAGTGTTTGTGTAAATCGTTTTGATGATGAGACCAAACAAGCATTTCTTGAATTGTATGATAAAGTAGATGTTGATGTTGATTTTTCTATTGACCAAGTAAAGGAGGGATGATATAATGGTGAATGCATGGAGTTTATTGGATTCTGAAATTAATGGAACTATGGATGAGGATTATCCAATTATGAGTAAAAAAGAAAAAGACGTAACTATTTTGGGAGGAGATGCGAATGATACTGTTACTTTTAATGTACCGGAGGATGCAGTAGGTGCAGCAGATACAATTAATATAGGATCTCCTATTTTTGGTGCAGCTTCCCCTGACACTATTGACTTTGGAGGAGATCATCTACCTGGTGGAATGGGTCAAGATCATATTTCATTTAATTATGATGTAGGTCTTAGTACTGCTAGTGATGCTAGTGTTTCTGCTTTTGATACCTTGGATTTTGGGGATCCTTATCCAACAATGGGTGCGGTGGATGATGTATATGCATATCATTATCCAGGTACAGATACTAAACCTCAACCTGATTTAAAGGGACCTGGGCATAGAAAGTACCAAGAAGATAAGGGGATTAGTGATCTTTCTGATTATGTTTCTTCGACTTATCAGGGACATTATACTAATGAAGGATCTAGTGTACAAACACTTGATCTTATTCATTCTGTAGGGGATGCAGAATCTTTTTGCCGTTCTAATGCAATTAAGTATTTGAGCAGGTATGATAAGAAAGGACAAGCAAAACGTGATATACTAAAGGCAATGCATTATTGCTTACTGCTGTATTATTTCAGCGGACAAACTACCGAAGATCTTACACACCATGGTTATGAAACTTTCTGATTCGACACTATCTCTACTTAAAAATTTCTCTACTATTAATACCTCAATTCTTTTTAAGAAAGGAAATCAACTTCGCACTATTTCAGTGATGAAGAATATTCTTGCAGAAGCAACTATTGCAGAAGAGTTACCTCAAGATTTTGGTATCTATGATTTGGGACAGTTTCTTAATGGAATGGGTCTCCATCAAAGTCCAGAATTGGATTTTGAAGCAGATAATTATGTTATGATTAGAGAAGGGAAGATGCGTTCTAAGTATTTCTTTGCTGATCCTAATGTTATTATTACTCCACCAGAAAAGACAATTGAACTTCCTAGTGAGGATGTATCTTTTGAGTTGAGTACTGATCAATTAGATAAGTTGCTTAAAGCAGCTGCAATATATCAACTTCCTGATTTGTCAGTTGTTGGTGATAATGGGGCTGTAAAACTTCTTGTACGTGATAAGAAGAATGATACTTCTAATAGTTTCTCTATTGCTGTTGGTGATACTGAATCAGAATTTTCCTTTAACTTTAAAGTAGAGAATATTAAAATTCTTCCTGGAACTTATAATGTAGTAGTATCACAAAAACTTCTATCTAGATTTAGTGCTAAAAATTATGATTTAACATACTACATAGCATTAGAACCTGATTCTACTTTTGGTTAATGTATAGACTTGATATAATAGATGATTATATTAGGGTAGATGCATTAAAGGAAATAGAACCCGCTTTACTTGAGGTTAAACCTTGGTATTTTGGTTCCGATAGTGATTGGGATGATCCTAATAGAAAGATAACTTTAGCTCATATTATACACCGGGAGGATTTTACTCCTGTTGAAAAATATTTTATAAAGGCATTAAGTAAAGATTTTGATACCAGTAAGATTGGTAGAGGTTATTATAATTGCTTTAGGAAATGTGACAATCCAGGATTTCATACAGATCCAGGTGGGAATACGTATATGTTTTATATAAATTATGAATGGGACGAATCCTGGGGTGGACATACTGAATTTAAAAGTAAAGAAACAGAAGTTCTGCATAGAATAATACCTAAACCTGGTAGGTTGGTTGTATTTGATGCTAGATGGACTCATAGAGGGACAGAACCCACTTCTCTTATGCCGGATAGGGTTATAGGAAGATTAAGTCTTGCATTTCAAGAACGTGAAGGTAGTTGATAATTTCTTACCAGCAGATCAGTTTGAAATGCTTCAGAATTTAATGATGAGTAGTTACTTTCCTTGGTTTTATATTGATAAACAATCTTATACTGCTACAGAAGATTCCTTGCAGTTCTTTCATAACTTTTATAGAGAAGGTGATTCTCCTAGTGAATACTATAGTATAATTAAACCTTGTTTAGATATATTGGGAGGACAGTTGGTTCGGGCTAAGGCAGTTTTAACTCCAAAATCAGAATCTCCGAAATGTACTGGATATCATATTGATTATAAAGATATGATAACTTCTACTTATTACATTAATACTAATAATGGATGGACAGAATTTGAAGATGGTGGTAAAGTAGAGAGTGTTGCTAATAGAATGTTAATTTTTGACTCTAATTCAATACATGCTGGATTTAGTTGCACTGACCAAAAAACCAGAATTTTGATTAATTTTAATTATGAGGGATGAATTTCTTTGGGTTGAAAAATATCGACCTAAGACAATTGAGGATTGCATTCTCCCAGAGAATATAAAGAAAACCTTTAGAGACTTTCTAAATAAGGGTGAAGTACCTAATCTACTTCTTTCTGGTCCTGCTGGATGCGGTAAGACAACAGTAGCAAAGGCACTTTGTGCAGAGTTAGGAGTAGATGTTTATGTCATTAATGGATCAGATGAAGGACGATTCCTTGATACCGTCAGAAACAACGCAAAGAATTTCGCATCTACAGTCTCTCTTAGCAGTGACTCGAAGCATAAAGTCATCATCATCGATGAGGCAGATAATACCACTCCCGACGTACAACTCCTTCTTAGAGCAAGTATTGAGGAGTTCTCCAGAAATTGTAGATTCATCTTCACCTGCAACTATAAAAATAAAATCATCGAACCGCTCCACTCCAGGTGTGCTGTGGTCGAGTTTGGCATCAAAGGTAAACAGAAACAAGAAATTGCAGCAGAGTTCTTCAAACGACTTAACGGGATCCTGGACAATGAACGGATTCAAAGTGATAAGAAAGTCTTAGCAGAACTTATTAATAAACATTTTCCAGATTGGAGAAGAGTTTTAAATGAGTGTCAAAGGTATTCTGTTGGTGGCAAGATAGATAGTGGGATACTGGCTCACTTTAGTGATGTAAAAGTCAATGATCTCATTAAAAACCTCAAGGAAAAGGACTTTCCGCAAGTACGTAAATGGTGTGTCGATAACTTGGACAATGATCCTGCTGTACTTTTGCGCCGCATTTACGACAGTCTTTATGCTTCCCTTGTCCCTAGCACCATTCCTTCTGCTGTGCTTATTATTGCTAAGTATCAGTATCAAATTGCCTTCGTTGCCGACCAAGAAATAAATTTGCTTGCATGTTTAACGGAAATTATGGTAGAGTGTGAATTTAGATGAGTCTACAGGATTATATTAAGGAACCAAGAAAAGATTGGACTAAGGAACAATGGTTACAACATGCTTGGATTCAAAGACATAATCCGTGGATAAGTGAAGAGGATCGTCAGTATTGGCGAGATAAAATTAAGGAGTTGACATGAAAATTACCAAACAGATTATTGCAGATCTAGAAAAGGCACTTGATACTAGAAAGAAAGATGGTACACCTATTTGGGATGATGGCGATGAGATTGAAGTATGTGTGGCGGGAACCTTTGTAGCAGATAAGTTTATTACAATTTTAAATAGGACTAAGAATCCTTTTAAGGGTTCTATAGCCTATTCTAATAAACAGGAGAAATCTTCATCATGACAAAAGAAAAGAAAAGACATCAAGTTAAATCCCAATGGTATTATATCTTCTGGGGAACTTGTACAGTAGCAGTATGCGCTGGACAATTATTTGTGGGAAGTGGTTTCCGTAGAATGGCAGAAAGTTTTGAGCAGGTATTGGATTCACCTATAAGACTAGATTTGGGTATTCCTAAACCCCGTCATCGTATGGTGGTCCCTGAGTATTGGGAAGATGAGTTGATGCATCCTACTGACCCTCCTAAACACATATATTGATGAAAGACATTCGTAAAGCATTGAAGACTCCTCTGAGATATCCTGGAGGTAAGTCTAGAGCAGTAACTAAAATGGATCAGTACTTTCCTGATTTACGAAATTATGTTGAGTTTCGTGAACCTTTCCTTGGTGGAGGTAGCGTAGCGATACATATTAGTAAGAAGTATCCTCATTTGAAGATTGTTGTTAATGATCTTTATGAACCTCTTGTAAACTTTTGGATGAATCTCCAAATGTTTGGTGTAGAATTAAGTGAGGAACTTAAGCAACTTAAATTAAAACACAATGATCCAAATTCAGCGAGAGTACTTTTCACTCGTTCTAAGGAACGCATTAATAGCCGCGATTGTTCACCCCTTGACCGTGCTGTGGCTTTTTATATTGTCAATAAGTGCAGTTTTAGTGGTCTCACAGAAAGCTCTAGTTTTTCATCTCAAGCTTCTAACAGCAATTTTTCACTTAGGGGAATTGAGAAGTTACCTGGGTATCAAGAAATCATATCGAATTGGCACATAAACGGATACTCTTATGAGTATCTAATGACTAATAATATGCATGATGGAATATTCATGTACTTAGATCCTCCTTATGATATAAAGGATAATCTTTATGGTAAGAAGGGATCTATGCATAAAAACTTCGATCATGATAAGTTTGCTAAGGATTGTGATGAGCATAGTATTCCAATGATGGTTAGTTATAATTCAGACCAGTTGGTAAGAGATAGATTTAAAAATTGGAATGCTGCTGAGTTTGATCTAACATATACTATGCGTTCTGTCGGTGAGTATATGAGAGATCAGAAGACTAGAAAGGAATTAATATTGATGAATTATTCTAATGAGTCGGAGGCAATTGCTGCATGACAGATCGTGAAAAATTAGACAAACTTCGTTGGAGGACTAATCAAAAGTCTGAGAATATTGTCTTTTATTCTTATAAGATGAGTGAGCATGATCATATTAATGAGCATGAATTCAAACGTCTTAAGCACAGTATCGCATCTCTAAGAGAATTTAATAATGAAATACCTGTTTATCTTTTTTGCGACAAGCCTAATCTTGTTCCCGATAATTTTAAGTCTGAGTATTCTGTCTTAATAAGACCATTTGTTCAAGGATTTGATCATAATATGTTGAGTGCATGGTCAATTCATAGGTGGTATAATCTTAAGTCTTTTCAGAGAAGAGATTGTAATATTCTTTATCTTGACTCAGATACTATTTTCTATGATGATGTTCAATATATTTTCAATACTTATTGTTACTATGATGTATATGGTAGAGAAGAGTTTGGATTTAGATTTGATCCTAATATAGGTGGAGGGCAGAAGATAAGAGAGCAGTTAGATAAGGTTGATCTTGCCATTTATGATCTTGGTGGAAGAGGTGCCATATACAAATATTGTTGTGGTGTGATGTTACTCAATAATACTGTTCATAATTATATTATTGAGAGTTTAGGCGAATTGACTGAGCTGATGAATGAGTTTAAGATGAAGTCTAAGTTTTATCCTATACCAAATCCAAGAATAGTAGATCAGTATGCAATCTGGACAATCTTAAGTCGTCTTGAAATAATGGGCGGATTATTTGCTTGTCAGGATGTTACAATGGGATATAAAGAACAGAAACATCAGGAGCATTTTAATCCAGTTGTGTTACATTATACTACTAAAGGAGAACAGGAACTTGCTAAGTCTGATGAGAAGTATAATGATCTTATTAGGGATGTTGATGCACTGGGTGCAGATATAGATCCATACAGTGTTATATAATGATTGAGAAGTATATTATACTTTCTTTACTTTATCTTGAATGGTTTGTTCAGAAACTTCTTTGTTTACCTTACAAACTCTATATTAAATTTGACTATTGGAATTTCAATAGAAATTTGGATAAGAGAAATCAAGAACTTTATAAGAGTACTCCAAAACCAAATCATGAAGATACTTAAGAATCCAAAAACAGTTAATTATAAACAACTTAAATCTTTAGTTTTATCTGAAAATTTTCCTTGGCACAAGAATGTACCTTTATATAAGGTAATGCCTGGTTGTCCAGATAATCATACTTTTATGAGTCATACTTTTTTAGCACGTCCTACAAATCAAATGAGGTATTCTACGGTTCAATCTAATGCTATAGATTTATGTTATCGTGTATTCATGGAGATTTTTGAATTTAATCAAATGGGTATTAAATGTATCTATAGGATGAATGCTAATAAAACTTATCCTGATAGTGGGAATGGTGATAAGTGTGCTCAAATGCATGTAGATCATTCATGGAATCATAATAATATTTTGATATACTTAACTAATGCTGGTGGGAAAACTATTGTGCCACGGATAGGTAAGAGTAGATTTATAAGTAGATCTCATAATCCTAAAGAAGATGATATAATGCAATTTGGTGGTTTATTTCATACTCATGAGTATCCTAAAAGAAATCCTAGAGTTGTATTAGTGGGGACTTATATCTAATGACAGAACTTAAGGATTGGTTAAATTCTATTAACTTCAATAAGCACAATCTTATTGATGAAGATCCATCTGTCATAAAAGATTATCCTCCTTATATTGTTAATCGTTGTTTGAGTGGACATTTAGATTGTATAATGTTTGCTAATGAGATGAATAAGTATTCATTCTTAGAAAAAGATATGCAATATACTTTTTATCTAAATACACTTAGGAAAAAGAAGAGATTTTCGCCCTGGCTCCGAAAGGAAAAAGTCACGGACCTCCAAAGTGTTAAACAATACTATGGATATAGTAATGAGAAAGCATCTCAAGCACTGAAAATTTTATCAAAACAACAACTGGATTACATTAAACAACGACTTGAAACTGGAGGAAGACAATGACTACAGCGGTAGAACCTGAAGTCAAGTGGTCTCAAGACCAAATGGTGGAGGTAACTCTGAATGAACCAGACGATTTTTTAAAGGTTCGTGAAACTCTTACAAGAATTGGTGTAGCGTCACGAAAGGAAAAGAAACTCTATCAATCTTGCCATATTCTACACAAGCAAGGTAGATACTATATCGTGCATTTTAAAGAATTATTCGCGTTGGATGGTAAACACGCTAATCTTACGGTTAATGATGTTCAGCGTCGTAATCGTATTGCTCGTTTACTTGCTGACTGGGGACTTATTGGTGTAGTGAAGGCAGATTCAGTTACTGATATCGCACCTCTTAATCAAATAAAAGTACTTTCTTATAAAGATAAGGGTGATTGGATGTTAGAGCAGAAGTATAATATTGGTAAGAAAGGTAAGTCTAGTGATACCGATTAATATTTTTACCGGTATTTACAGTTATACTATTGTGTGCTATTGTTTTAGAATAGTTCTTGGGATTTAATGTCAAATCTCAAACCGAATTGTTTTCGGATTACTGATGTTTTTTCTAATAAGCAGAGAAAACAACTCATAAGAGATTCAAAACGTCATCTTACTTTACTTCCTAATGGTAGATTAGGTACTGATGATATTGGACTTCATGAAGATTTTAAATCTTCTTGTTCTCATCTTATCAATACGTTTGAGAAGATGGTTGGTGAGAAATTGTTTCTTATGAATTCGTGGGTGGTTTATTCTAAAGGAGAAAAATTTAATTATCATACTCATCCATATGATTTTGCTTGTGTTTATTACATGAAAACTAATCCCTTATTGCAAAATAATGGAACTAGATTTAAACTTCCTAATGGCAAAACTCAATTAATTAAAACACCTCAAAATGGCGCACTATTATTTCCGGGAACTATTCATCATGCTACTCCATCTTATTTTTTACCGATGAGTAGGTATACTTTATCCATGGATATAAATTATTCTTCGCGAATGCAATGATTAATACAATATTATTGATCCTTTTGGTGATTATTAATTATACAAATTTTTATTTTACCCATATCAAGTCGCGTAAACCGAAGAAATTCTTACGGGAACCATCACCCACTTTTAAGCGTTATCGTGTATAATTAGTTATGTCGCCTTCGGGGACATCAAAACACAAACTCGCTTTTAAAGGAGCTACTATCATGGGCACACTAGCACAGTATCATGCTGCAAATCTTCCAGAACTTTTTGAGAAGATTCAAAGAAACAGCATTGGAATGGATGATTATCTCAATAGATTTTGGGACAGTCCTACTACTTCCAACTATCCACCATATAACATTGTACAGGTAAATAATGTCGAATCCAGACTCGAAATCGCCCTTGCGGGGTTTAAGAAAGATGAAGTATCAGTCTATACGGAGTTTGGAAAATTATATGTGGAAGGCAAAAAAGAAGAATCAAAGGTTGATGGAGAATTTGTCCATAAAGGACTGGCCCAGCGGTCGTTCACTAGGGTCTGGACAATCTCAGATGATACCGAAGTACGAGCAGTCAGATTCGATGATGGATTACTGGTCGTAGAACTAGGAAAAATAGTTCCCGAACATCATACTCGTAAGGACTATCTCTAAATAGAGATGAGTTCGAGATGGAGAGGACCTTTACGGTCCTCTTTTTTTGTGTTACAATAATAAGAGGTAAGTATCTACTATGACAATTAAATTAATGCTTCTCAAATCAGGAGAAGATGTCATTTCTGATGTAAGTGAGATGTGCGTTGGCACTGAAGAAGATAGGCAGGTTATTGGTTATAATCTTAACAGACCTTGTGTTGTAAAGATGAGAGATCCTAATCTTATGGAAGAAGACGGACCTAAGAAGAAATCAGGATTTGCAGTTTCTCTTTTTCCATGGATGCCTCTTACTAAACAGGTAGATATTCCAGTCCCTGCAGATTGGATGATCACTATGGTAGATCCCATAGATAAACTAAAAGAAATGTACATTGAGGACATCGTAGAATATGGAAAAGACGATAAAGGTAATAGCACTGACGACGACTCAGCAAGTTCTGATAAGTGAAATTAGAGAAATCGCTGCAGTTGATATTGGTGAACCTGATTGTAAACTAGTAAATCCATTTTGGGTTAATCCTTTAGAAGGGAATATAACCTTGGAACCATTTTTAAATAATGTTACTAGAGAGAACACATTTATGATGAGTTCTGATAAGATATTAACATTGGCAGACCCAACACCCACCTTACTTGAAAAATACCAGGATCTTACTGACGAATGAAATTCTACACCAATGTCCAACTAATCGGGAACCAATTCCTGGTAAGGGGAGTGGAGAATGGTAGAAGGTATGAACATAGGGATGAATTTTTTCCAACATTATTTGTCAAGTCTAAAAAAAGGGCTAAATATAAAACGTTGAGTGGACAAGCAGTTGAACCAATTCATCCAGGAACAGTCAGAGATTGTAGGGACTTCTATAAGAAATATGAGGATGTGGAAGGATTCGAGATATATGGTAATGACCGTTATATCTACCAATACATATCAGAGAAGTATCCTGAGGATGAGATCAAGTTTGACATCAGCAAGGTTAAACTTGTTACTCTTGATATTGAGGTTGCGTCTGAGCAAGGGTTCCCTGATGTTGAATCGTGTGAGGAAGAGATCCTTGCTATTAGTATCCAGGACTATACAACGAAGCAGATCATCACTTGGGGAGTTAAGCCGTTTCAGAATGATCGTAAGGACGTAATATATCATCATTGTCCTACAGAGTATGATTTATTAAATCATTTTATTACTTATTGGATGCAGGATGTTCCAGATGTAATTACTGGTTGGAACATTCAATTGTATGATATCCCCTATATCTGTAAGCGTTTGAGACGGGTGCTTGGGGAGAAATTGATGAAGAGATTTTCTCCTTGGGGATTGGTAAGTGAAGGTGAGATTCATTTGATGGGACGAAGGCACACTACCTTTGATGTTGGTGGTGTTACGCAGTTAGATTATCTTGATCTGTATAAGAAGTTTACATATAAAGCACAAGAATCATATCGATTGGATTATATTGCTAGTGTTGAACTTGGTCAAAAGAAGTTAGATCACAGTGAGTTTGATACGTTTAAGGATTTTTATACAAAGGGGTGGCAGAAGTTTATTGAGTATAATATAATTGACGTAGAACTTGTTGACCGTCTGGAAGACAAGATGAAACTCATTGAGTTGGCATTGACTATGGCATATGATGCTAAGGTCAATTACAACGATGTATTCTATCAGGTAAGGATGTGGGATACGATTATATATAATTACCTTAAGAAAAGGAATATTGTTATTCCTCCTAAAAACCGTTCACAAAAGAACGAAAAGTACGCAGGAGCATATGTCAAGGAACCGAAACCAGGACGCTATGATTGGGTTGTCTCTTTTGACCTTAATAGTTTGTATCCTCATCTTATTATGCAATACAATATCAGTCCGGAAACCCTCAGGGAGGCTAGATGTCCCGGCGCGAGCGTTGAGAGGATTTTAAATCAGGAATTAGATATAAAGGGAGAATATGCTGTATGTGCTAATGGAGCACAGTATACAAAGGATGTTCGTGGGTTCTTACCAGAACTCATGGATAAGATGTATGGAGACCGTGTGGTCTTCAAAAAAAGAATGTTAACTGCTAAACAAGAATATGAGAAGACCCCCACTAAATCATTGGAAAAGGAAATTGCAAGATGCAACAACATCCAAATGGCGAAGAAGATCTCTCTTAATAGTGCTTATGGTGCTATCGGCAATCAGTACTTCCGCTATTATAAGTTAGCAAATGCGGAGGCAATTACTTTGTCTGGACAGGTCTCTATTCGTTGGATAGAGAATAAAATCAATCAGAAGATGAACAAGATTTTGAAAACGGAGGGTGAAGATTATGTTATTGCTTCAGATACTGATAGTATTTACTTGCATGTGGGTCCTTTGGTTGAGGCTGTATACAAGGGGAGAGAGAAAACTAGTGAGGGCGTTGTTGGGTTCCTTAACAAGGTGTGTGAAAATGAATTTGAGCCTTTTATTGAAGGTTCTTACCAAGAATTGGCCGGGTATGTCAACGCCTATGACCAAAAAATGCAAATGAAGCGAGAGAATATTGCTGATCGTGGTATTTGGACTGCTAAGAAAAGATATATTCTAAACGTATGGGATAGTGAAGGTGTTCGATATGAAGAACCTAAACTAAAGATGATGGGTATTGAAGCAGTTAAATCTTCTACACCTGCACCTTGTCGTAAGATGATTAAGGATGCCCTTCAGATAATGATGAATGGTACAGAGGATGAAGTAATTGATTTTATTGAGAACTCTAGGAAGGAATTTCGACAATTACCACCAGAAGATATTGCTTTTCCACGTTCTGCATCAGATGTTGTTAAGTATCAGGCACATTCTACAATTTATGCGAAAGGAACTCCTATACATATACGGGGTGCATTATTATACAACCACTATGTCAAAAAGCATAAGTTGGATAATAAGTATTCTCTAATTCAGAATGGTGAAAAGATCAAGTTCTGCTACCTGAAAAAACCAAATATTATTCATGAGAATATTATTTCGTTTATTCAGGATTTTCCGCGTGAGATTGGTCTTGACAAGTACGTTGATTACGATTTACAATTTGATAAAGCTTTTTTAGAGCCTCTCAAAATCATCTTGGATGCAATTGGGTGGAGTGTTGAAAAAACTGTAAACCTAGAATCCTTTTTTACTTAAATGGACCTTCCTATTAACGATAAAGATTTAGCTACAATAATAAGTGCATTGCACTTAGGTGGCGATACTGCATTGTATCAAAGACTTAAGATCGTAAAAGAGACAAGGGATGCAAATCCAGGTGGTCCTTATAAAAAAATTATTAGGGAACAATATGGTATGGTTATATGATAGGTTGAGATTAAAGCTTAATAATTATCTTATTATTGATAATTTTTTTCCTGATGAGATTTGTAAAGAGTTGAGAGAGAAAACTCTTAACTCTAAAAAGTATAATAAAGAATATTGGGATTATAAAGCTTTGGATTTTGATAATGTTGATGTAGAATTAGAATCTTTAAAGGATATTTCAGACAAATATGTTGTTCCTAAAATATCTCTAGCAGAAAAATATTTAAGGTCATGGAGTTTTGTTTATAATAATGTTTCAAGAGGAGTGCAACCCCATGCTGATCCTTCATTTATTAATGTGAATATTTGGGTAACTCCTGATGAGTGTGTGTATGATCATGCTAAGAATGGATTGGTAATTTATAAGAAAAAGGCTCCTAAAGAGTGGACTCATTTTCAGTATAATGCAGATGTTAATAGGATTCAGACCTATCTAAAAGAATCAAAGTATGATAGAATACCTTATAAGTATAATCGTGCAATCATTTTTAAAGGAAATACTTTTCATTCAACCGATAGTGTTCATATGAAACCTGGTGATGAGAATAGAAGAGTAAACTACACATTTTTATATGCATAATGGATTTTTTAAAAGATATAGTAAAAGAGATTGGAGATGACTTTACCCAACTCGCAGCAGACATCGACGGAGAAGAAAGATACATCGACACCGGTTCGTACATCTTTAATGGACTTGTTTCGGGTTCCATTTTTGGCGGTGTTTCTACTAATAAGATTACTGCCATTGCTGGTGAGTCTAGTACTGGGAAAACTTTTTTCTCGCTCGCTGTGGTTAAAAACTTCCTTGATTCTAATCCTGATGGTTATTGTCTTTACTTCGATACTGAATCCGCAGTTAATAAAGGATTACTTGAATCTCGTGGTATTGACTTAAATCGCACTGTTGTTATTAATGTAGTTACTATTGAAGAGTTTAGGTCAAAGGCACTTAAGGCAATTGATAAATATCTTCAAATGCCCATGGATGAACGCAAACCATGTATGTTTGTGTTAGACTCTTTGGGAATGCTTTCTACAGAGAAAGAAATTAGGGACGCATTGGACGATAAACAAGTCCGTGACATGACCAAATCCCAATTGGTCAAGGGTGCGTTCAGAATGA
>VTLG01006386.1_pt1 | contig 15901 bp, 15 predicted proteins | sample 4694571 | NCBI WGS metagenome assembly VTLG01 (sample SAMN12604809, study PRJNA352737) | marine metagenome | biome: ENVO:00000447; feature: ENVO:00000209|ENVO:00000569|ENVO:01000036; material: ENVO:00002151; isolation source: viral sequences binned using virsorter ...
ATAATTTAATATCTACTTCATTCTGTTGTATTAATGCAACAAGTTTGTCTAGTTCAGTATTAAGAGTTTCTATAGGAAATGTACCAGAACTAGGAAAATCACTTGTTCTTGATGTAGGTAGATTTCTTAGGATTGTATACTTATCATCTACTGTAGCTCCTCCACCTAAAGTTACATTACCACCTCCAGTAACACCAGCTCCAGTAACAGAATATTGAGCTGCACTACTAGGGTTAGAAGCTAAAGTAAGTGTAGTATCTACACCACTAGATGTTTTTATTACTTGTAAGTCAGAATCACTAAAAAATTCAAATGGTACTGCAAATACAGTTTGTCCACCTGTGGCTGTATATTGTATTCTAGCACTTGTATCAGATATTTGTATACTCATCTTAAAACGTTTTTCTCCATACTATCAAATAATGAATCCGGAAACCATACATTTTGAAATGGAACAAGTCTACGCACATTCCTTGCTGTGTGATGGTTGTACTTACCACTACCAGCTGTCCAAACAATATCAGCAATATTTGCAATTTGTGATGCAGTTGGTCCTAATACATCTGGAATAGGATTATTTAGTAAATCTCTATATGTACCATAAGGTTTTTTTGCTCCAAGCAAAGGTCTAAGACCTATTTGATTATTTCCTAATCTTTCTATAGCATTATTAATATCTGAATATATACCACCAAGACCAGATCTATCAAAAGCATCAACAACTTTTTGACCAAATGGTTTTTTAGCATAACTTCTATTAAATGCTTTTTGTCTAAATGCATCTACCATAGCTCCAGCTCCTAATAATAAAAGAACACCACTAAAGAAATTAGCATCTCTTTCTTGTAATCCACGCATTAACATTCTTTGAGTAGAAGCCATACCGAACTTTTTAAATTGTAATAATACACCTCCCATTTCTGTATTTGCCCATAATGGTACATCTCCTTTTGATGGTGTAACAATATCTATATTTACCTGTTTACCTATTGCTGAGTGATAAACATCAGCAGCTTCTTTATCTACCCAAGATTCTGAGTTAGCTACTCTTATTTCTTTGTAATCATCTCCATTTACTTTGTGAGATGTTTTGCCATTTTTACCAACACCATATTTTATATATTGGTCATATATTCTTTTAGCCATATCATCTTCAATACCTAAACTTGCCATTCTAGCTTTATTTACTTTAGTTACTTTTTGACCTTTTGATATTTGTTCTGCTATTTCTATAAGTCTTGTACCATTAAACATAGAAGCAATACTTTTAACTGATGCGTTCCAGGGATTACTTAAATTTAAAAATGTAAAATATAAATTACCTACTGTACTAGCAGCTCTTTCAAATTTATTAAATACACCAAAAGCATCATCAATATCATACATAGAAAAAGCTCTTGAGCTATTCCACATATCTAATGCTTCTCCTCCAAGCTGTGCTGAATTTTTAGACATCTTTGCCATTTCTTTTGCATAACCACTTGTCATTACTTCCCAAGATAATCTAAATGTTTTTCCAACACCATTTACCATTATTAATCTTGCAGTATCTACTACTTGAGCAATACCTGTAAGCATAGTCATTGAGTTATATAATTTACCTATTCTTATACCTCTACTAAATGCTCTATTAGGATCATCAGCTAATCCATATGTACCTCTAATTAAATGTATTGATGCATCTAAATCTTTTAGTATTTCTTCTTTTTGTTTTAATAATTTATTTTTTTGTACAACAGAAGTTGTTGCTTCTATCATTTCATCATATTCTTTTGCTATTTGTAAAATACCTTGTTTAAATGTACCATCTGGTGTCCATTTAGTTCCATAACCCATTGGATCTCCAAATATTTTTGTTATTTCAATATCTGGTATGGTTTGATTAAAATATAATTTTTGTAATAATTGTACATCTGTTTCAATAAAACCAGCATCAGCTAAAGCTCTATATCCATCTTTACCTATTTTTAAACTTCTTCCTTTAAATCTTGCAGATATTTGATTTATTTTATTTATAAATCCCTCTATATCTGGAGCTTCTTTTGCAAACTCATCAGAAAATTTATTAAATGCTATTGTTGGTTGATAATATTTAAAACCCTCTGCTATTTCATCTATCTCTAATTTACTAGCTCCAGGCATAAACTTTGTAAGTATAGCCTTAAATTCATCAAATCTATTTGCTATAATATCTCTTTTATATAAAATATTTGTACCGAATGATTTAGACAAAGATCCATTAGCTTCTATATAATCTAATCTTTCTTGTATTCTTTGTCTTACAGATTGTAATTCTTCTTTCTTTTTTGGATTTTTTATATTTTTTAAAATGTCATCTATTCTTTCTAATTGTCTTTCTAGATAAGTTTGTGGTATTTTAAGAGCATCATACTCTTCTCCAATAGTTTTGTATAATCTTTGTACTGGTCCTGTTGCAGCTTTTACAGCTTCTGGTACTACTTCTTCTTCAAAACCATGTCTTGCTAACCATATTTGTTTTCTAAATTCTTTTGGTGTAAGTATGTTTTGTTTTGCAGCTCCAAATTTTGTATCAACAGCTCTTTCAACAATATTCTGCTTGTCTAATCCCATTCTTTTCAAATATTCTGTATACAATGATTCAACTTCAACCATTGTTGATTTTATAAGTGGAGAAAATCTACTTTTTACTGATCTTTCTATATTAGGACTTGTAGCTAATCCTTTCCAATTTTTATTTTGTAACAAAGAAAACTCTAATGTAGTTTCTATAAATTCTTGAGCAGAAGCTATACCATTTTTTAAAACTCTAAATACAGGATTAAATGGTCCATTTTCTCCAAATACACCCATACCAGTTGGAGATATTTTATTAAGATCTGTATAATCATCTTCATTCATTAATCTTGTACCACCTGGACTAGCAGCACTTACTGTACCTTTATTATTAAATGATGCATCATCAGCTTCATCATACATTTTTTGATAGTCATCAAATTTTTTCCCAGCTCTAGCATTTATTCCAGGAAATAAAGCTGGTAAAATAAAACCACCAGCAGATATAAGAACTGTATCAGATACAGGTCTATTATCATCAATATATCTTTTTGCTGTTTCTTCTAATGCAACTGTACTACCGAATTTTGCAGATCTAGCAAGTCTACTACCTGTAAAAGCATATCTTCCAGCTTTTGTAAAAAATAATAAACTTGATGGATCTAAAACACCACCAAGTATTCTTCCAACAATATAAGATGGACTACCAGATATTTGTTTTTGTTTTTTTAAAAAATCTTCTAATAATTTAGAAGCATGATATTCGTTTTTAGCGTGTAAAAAGTTTCCAATAAAAGGTTTATAATTTTTAAATTTAGGATCATTGAATACATCATAGTTTGGATCTATTTCATATTGTTGTCTTTCTTCATTAAAAATATAATCTACTGCATTTTTTGCAGCTAATCCTACTAAGTTTTCATCTAAAAAACCAGCTGTTAGATTTTGTATTCCATCTATAGCAGCTGGTACTCCTTTTGGCTCTTTAGGACTTTCATAAAAAGGAACAAATGCAGCTCCAGTATTTAAAAAAACACTAGGCATTATTATCCCATTTTAGGATTAGGTAAGTTATTTACAGCTCCTATTCCTTGATCCCATGAATTAAATAGATCAGATATTCTTTCAAATCTATGCATATAACCACCTCTACCATTTTGTTGATAGTATAAACCATCATTATATAATTCTTGTAAAATAGTAGGTCTGTTATTACCATACCCTTTTGTTGAAGTTTTATATCCTAAATGAATATCTTTACCATTTGCATCTTGTTCATATGCTGAAAATGTACCTAAATACTGTGCTTTAATTTTAGGATCTGTTTCATTAAAATAATTATTAAGAGCTTCTTTCATTCTTGGTCCTATAAAACTTTTTGTTTTTTCTCCAAATCCACTTAAAAAATTTAGATCTACTAAAGCTACTGCTAATAAAGCATTTTCATTTGATGAAAGATTAGTAGGAAACATTGATTGTAGTTCTTCAAGTTTAGTATTTGCTACATTATAAAATATATCTATAGCATCTGTTTGTGCTAAAGATTCTTTTCCTAATAATAAATTATCTATATTATATCCTTTTTCTGTAAGTAATGATTTTACAAAACGATCATTTAAAGAAAAACCATATCCTATAGTTGGATCATATTTATAATTACCCTCATCATTTAATGTTGCATATAATCCACTAGATCTAGCTGTTTCTTTTGTAAGACCTGTTCCTACACTTTCTATATTCAAAATAGGCGAATATACTTTTTCAAAAAAGCCACCTTCATTTTTTGCAATAAAATCAAAAAAAGGATTTGCTTTTAATAACTCATAATTAGATTCTTCCATAAGGCTCTCCATTTCTGTAATATTAGGATAATTAGCTCCTAATTTATTTTTCATATTATTTATAAGTATTTGCTCTTGTTGTAAATCTTGTATCATAGTAGAAAAACGATTATCAGACATATCCATGGATATTAAATTAAATGGGAACATATCTGATTCATTTACTGCTCTTGCTACACTATCTGATATACCAGCAGCTCCACTTTGCAAATTCATAAAACCACCCATAATGTTTTCAATTATAGCATCAGCTGTTGGATTTTGTTTTAATTCTTCTTGTAAAAAACTTGGTAAATTAGATTTAAACTCTTTATATTTTGTATGAATAAAATCTGCTTTAAAATTATCATATTGTAAATCTTGATATTTATCTGGTAATCTCATAGGTTGAAATCCTACTTCTGCTTGATTTGGGTGATATAAATTAGAAAACATACCATTGTTGTCAAAATCAATAGATATTTGGTACTTAGGAAAAGGAGTAGAACTTCTGCTATCATAAGTAAATTTTACTCTACCTATTTGAATCATGTCTCTTATATTTTCATTATCTAAAAAATCATCTGTAATACCTAGTTCATCTCTTTGTTGTTTTGTTAATCCATATAATCTATTTAATATTTCAAAAGTTGCATCATCTAATATTTCTTTTTCAGACATTCCCATTCTCATGTAATAGGCAAACATAGGTGGATTTGATATTCTAAGATCTGTCATTAACCACCCCTTACTACATATAACCCTTTATTAGCCATTTCTTGGGTTATAACATTTATAAAATCTTTACTTTTCATGTTAATCATATCTGGTGTAACTTCATTTGCAGTTTGAAAAGTACCCATTAAATATATTTCTAATAATGGTTTTATAATAGCGTTCATTTCTATTCTTTCTGTTTCAATAGTTTTTTCATATGCATCACTATTAAATATACCATCAGCTAATGGCACATTAGTATCTAAGTATGAAGCTGAAACACCAAAGGTTGTAGTTGGTCTATTTTTTTCTTTTATATCATTTATTAAAGAATCTATTAATGGATTAGATTCATCACTATATAAGTATGCATCTATTTTTTCTGATATAGCTGCTCTTGTTGGATTATCTTTATTTTGTGTTTTAAAAAACCAATTAGCCATATCTTGATCAGTAATAGAATCAGTATTTATTCTTGAGATTCTATGATACTCTAAAAGAGTTCCTAACATTTCTTTACTTACATTATTAAAGTTATAAGCAAATCCATCTCTTGTATGCAAGTAGTGAGCTGTATGAGCTATTTGTTTTAGTTTAATCATTCCCTCTTCTGTTGTTGGATTTATATTCATAGCTCCATTTATAAAATTATCTAGTTCTGGTATGCTAATATTATATCTAGCTGCATAAGTTGCTACTTGTTTTAATGCATTATTAGGAGCAAATTGTGTAACTGGATTACCTGTTACTGTATCTATTATTTGTTCTCCATTTGCATCTAAAGATGGTTGTTCAAAAAAAGACATAACTGGAAATGCTTCATCACTATCTATACCTAGTAATTTTTTTACTTGTTCTCTACCAATCATATTTTTTATCATGTTAATATCTTCTTGAGAATTTCCCATATATGTTGAATCTATTTTATTTATAGCTTGTAATGTTTTCATAGCTACAGCTTCTAAATTTTGTACATTTGCATCTGCTAAAGTAGATGGTTGAAATAACATAGCAGAAGAATGTATTACTTGACCTATCGCTTTTTTTCTTTCTAAATCTGTTACTTGTTCACTACTAAAATTATACAGAACACCAAGATCTGAAATATTTGTGGTTGTATGTTTTGATGGATTTGTAATTAAATCGTCACTATAAAAACTAATTATTTGATCTCTATTTGTTTGTTGAATAAAGTTTGCTTTTAAGTTTGCATCAGCAAAAGAATTTATATAATTTTTTTCCCAGGTTTTTACTTCTTTAAGTATTGCAGCTCTATCATCTTTAAAATCTTCAAAAGTAAGTGATGCACTTCCTTGATATTCTTGTTGAGCTGGATTGTTTAAATATGCATTATCTAAATCTAATAATTCATTTTCTAAATCTAATATTGCTTGTACATTATCAATATTAAAACTTTCTCCACCCTCAGTACCAGTAATTAAATCATCATATCTTGCATCAATTAAATGTTTTCTTTCATTTATTATTTTTGCTAATTCAAATTTTACTTGTATATCTTTTATAAAATTTTCTGTTGTATCTAAACCAGATAATTGTTCTGGATAGGCTGAACTTCTAAGAGAAGTATAATTTTTTTCTATTTCTCTTATTTGTGGAGCAATAACTGTATTAAAATAATTATCTACTTTTTCTAAATCTTTTCCATACATATCTAATTGAAAAGTATTTATTAAATTATCAACATTCTCATTTATTAAATCTCTTGTACTAATAAAATCAAAATTAATTTTTCTAGTAAATATTTTTTCTCCCTCTCTTGCAGCTTCCATACTTGCAAAACTTTTTGTCCAATCTTTAAATCTAGTAGGAGCTTTATCTACTAAGGTTTTTATGTAAGCATCTGTTTTATTTGTAAAACCAGCTGGATCACTAAAATGATCTCTACCATATTGTTGTATAGATTTATAAACTTTAGATTTTACATCAGCTTCATATTTTACTGATTCTAGTTCTGCTTGTCTTTTTGCAAAAAAATCTAATTGTTTAGATAGTGTCAATCCTATTTCAGATACTATATCTCCAGTTGTACCACGAACAACACCCATACGATTAGATACTGATGAGATAGATACTACGTTTCTTCTTTTATCTGTTGTTAAAGCCATTATGAATAATATTTCTTTTGGGCATACCCAGTTGTTAATTGTGCTAAAGCACTTGTATATCCACCAAATACAATTTGTTTTTCTCTTAAATTGTTTTCAAATATTTGTGAATTATATTTATTTTGCACATTACTTCCCATAAGTCTAATATTTGCAATATCTTTAGTTGCTTTCTTTTGTGCTTGTTTATTAATATTTAAGAAACTCATACTATTATCTAAATATCCAGATATAGAATTATATGCAAAATTATTTGCAATAGCTTCTTTTAATATTTCTCTTCTAAAATTTTCTTCTTCTAATGCTTTTAGTTGAGCTAATTTTTTTTCTGTTTCTATTCTGTAGTTTTCTCTAGCCATAGCAGCTCTTTGTGCCTGGACACTAGAAACTGTGCTTACGGCACTTATTGCACTACTTGCTAAAAATAATGTTCCAGCACTAGCCATTACGCAAATTGTATCTCCATAGCTACACCCAATACCTTAAGTGGTAAGGGATCATTTTGAGATATAGTTATAGTAGGACTTTTACTATATCCCAAGAAATTAAATTCTTTTTTATCAGTTACTGGTGTAATATCTGTACCAGCTGTAAAGTTTACTTGTTGTATAACTAATTCTTTTGCAGATAGATCTTGAGCTTTCAATGTAACATCTAATCCAGAAGATATATCTACGATAGCTTTGTTTACTCTTTTTGGTTGACCAGTTAATGGACCAGTATCTATTTCTTTATCTATTGGCATAGTTTCTAATATAGGTGTAAAATTAAATCCTACACGAACACCAGTAGGAAAAGGAGCTGATGTAAGTGTTATTCTGCTATTAGAATCTACTGTAAACTCTCCTAGAGATCCATTACCAAATACTGCAAATACTTTATCTGTATTTTCGTAAACAGCATTTACTGTATGTAAGAATCCATTTACAATAGTTATAGCTGCATTATCTGATGGAGATGATGCTAGAGCTGTATCTAATGTAAGAAGCTGTCCAGAAGCTGTATTAGTTACAGCTGTAATTGTATATGTACCAGTAACACCAGCAATAGTAAAAGATTCTTGTACTTGTGGAGTAGCAGTAAAACCATCTACATTTATTGTAGTTCCTGTTTGACTAGCTCCATTTACTAATGGTGTACCTTTTTGAAATACAGTTGTTGTTGTAGAACAATCTAAAGTAATTTCATCAGTATCTGCAAACTTTTCTAATGTATATATTATTCCAGATGGTACAGTTCTTTTTACAGATACATATAGGTTTTCATTTATAGCAGTTATACTATCAAACTTATCTCCTGTTTGTGTTTCATACATTGTCCAACCAGCAATCTTTTCATTTCTTACACTATGAAATACTGCAAGTTTACCCTCATGTGTAGATCCACTATTTAAGAAAAATGCAAACTGTTCTGGTTTTTCTGCATTACCTGTAATCATAGCGTGTTGTTTTGGTGTATCAATAAGATGAGAAGCTAAGACCGAAACAGCTGTAGATCTATATGCTTGTTCAACGTCAGAAAAGATATACTCTCTAATTGCTTTACCATTTTTTTGTGTAAATAAAGTTGCTCCATCAAAAGGCACAGGACTAGCTCTATTACAACCATATGGTGTTTGTCTTAGAAAAGCTATACTGCTAGGAGTTATGGCAGCAGATTGAGATGATACTGGAATAAAGTATTCTGATCCATCTGTAAATATTTGTAAGTTTCTTGAAGATACAAAATGTCTAATCTCATTTACTCTATCGCCTGTAATAGCAACATTGATTGCTTCATTTGCTAAACCAGTTCCTAAAGCAAAATTAAAATATCCAGCTATTTGACTTGCAACAACAGCTGATGGTTTATCTCTTACACCACCAAACCATAGTCTATTATCATGGAATGATACAGCTTGTGGAAATCCTCTTTCAGCAGATATAAGTTCTTCTGTATGATCTGATTCTGCATTTGTATTTGCAAGTGTTTCTATAACTTGACAAGTTACTTCTGTTGCACTTGTAAATCCTGTAATTTTAACTTGTTTAGGTGTAGTTCCTATTTCAAAATATACACCAACATGATCTGATGTAAATAAATTAGCAGAAGCTGTTAAGGTAACACTATTACCACTTGTAGCTGATGGAGTAATTGTAACACCAGGATCTGCATATCTATGAAAAGGAGCTGTAGTTTTACTTACACCATTTGTTGTAACTGTATCATCTAATTCAAACTCAAAAGCAGAAACAGAAAAAGATGATGCAGAAGCTCTAACTATTTTTCTTATAGGATTATTTCTATGTGTAATAAATACTGTATCTCCAAACTGTGCAAAGTTTAGTTCAAATAACTGAGCTGTACTCCAGTTACAATTAGAAGTTATGTTAGCCTGGACTACAGATCCAGTAGAGCTGTATACATCTAATCTATTATTACTAAATGCAAACAAAGCAGTTTCATCATTAGAAAATATAAAAGGTATTAGTCTTGATTGTGCTGGTAATGTAGCTTTGTATTCTGTAGCTGGTCTACGCATAAGACCACCCTCATCTAACAAATACCAATTACGACATTGTTTTGCTCCCTCAAAATATGCTTTAGCATCTGTACGAGCATTTAAAAGATTGTTTAACTCTCCAGAAGAAAAGTTAGTAAAGACTTGTCTAACCTTTCTAGGCATTATCCTACCACTAAGCCACTACGACTACTTCTTCTCTCATTTATGAATCTGTCAGTTGCTAGTTTTTTAGTTGTAGTTTCTGCTGATTCAGTATTTCTTGCTATAAGTATTTGTCTTTCTGCTAAGTTATCAAACTCTCTAACCATAGCTGAATCTCTTGCTATAGCTCCAGCAAATACACTTGCAAGTTTATATTCTACTGCTAATCTAAAGTAGGGTGGAAACTCACTTTCATCTTGTCTAAAGATGTAATCCATAATTAATTTACTTTGACTACCATGTCCATCTACAAATATTTTATCTCCATATCTTGCATATTGTATATTTATATCATTTTCAGTTATTGATATTATTTGTAAACATTGTGGACTTGTAGGTATTTGATATGCATATTCATATCTACCAGTAGGAGCATTTGCTAATAAAGATAGTTGTTGTTGTTCTGTAGCAAATCTCCATCTTGCTCTACATAAAGTAGATTCTATAATTTCTTCATAAATATTATTTGTTACTAATGCTTCTGTAGTATCGTCTGTAAATGACGAAATCGGATTAGATCCGATCATTATTAATGCTCTTGAAGCTATATCTATTTTTGTTACTGCCATATTTTTTTAGGAGGGGGATTGCTCCCCCTCGTTAATGTTATGATAATAAAGCTGTTCTCACTTGAGTTGAAGTAGAAGTTGTTACAATTAACATATCTACTACACCATTTGAGCCACCACTGTTTACAATAATAACATCTCCAGCTGTTAAGTCAGCTTGAGAAGCTAAAAAGTACTCATTGTCATCAATAGTACCTATTGCATCTCCATCAGTGTAATACCACATGGAGTTGGTGTCTCCCATTTGAGAGATTTTTTTTACCGGATTTGAAGTTTCATATGCCATATCTACCTCCTATTCCGCAGCTTTCTGCACTCTAATACCATTATCATCAATTAGAATTGATCCCATTGATAAATAAGAGGTCATTAAGTGAGCCACTTTTTCTGGTATATAGTTTACTTCTGTTCTAACTTCTGATCCAATACCTAGACCCATTGATGACTTATGCCATGCAACAGTGTGTCTATCAGTTGATCCAGAAGTGTCTAGTCCTGAGAATACAAAAGTTAAGAAACTTAAGAATCTTTTAGCTGTGTAGTTCATACCAGCAAAAGGAAGCTCGTTGTTTCCAATGTATTCCATTCTTGACCATTGATCATCATCTAACAAGTCAGACCATTGTTTTGGACCGATTGCCCAATATCTTTGGTCATCATCTGGCACAGAATTTGTACCGAATAATGCTTGCATATCTTTAAATTTAGCCACATTCATATCAGTAGCTAAAGATCCAGTACCATTTGCTCCAGCATTGTTTGCTACAGTTGTAGCAGATGCCATAGCATCAGTGATAATGCTGTCAGTCTTACGACCAAGAGCATATGCTGCATTATTTGCAATTACTGATCTTTCGTCAATGTTGGTTTTCAGTTCGTCTAGCTTGTCTACGTAATCCGAAGCATAGAAGTCAGAAAGTGTAGCAGTTACATTAGTATGACTAATGTTCATAGCTACTACTTCAGCATGACGAGCCTTAGTTGTTGCCTCGCCTGTGCCTACTTTTTGGAACTTAACTGATTCTCCAGATACTCCATTTACAACACGCACTAGATTTTTGAACTTACTACCCATTCTTTGATACGCCATATGTACTTCAGATTCAAACTGAGTAATAAAAGCGTTAGTTATAGTAGCACTCATTTTATTCTCCTTATGTTGCTTTTGTTACCTAGATTATCTCACAGGAGCTTCATATGTTATCTTTTACAAGGCATATTTTACGCCATAGAGGTCTATTACTCAATCAACTGACATATTTTTTCTACTTTTTCAACTCACAAAGCTCAACAATGTTTTCACTTGGTATTACACAAGTGTCGCCTATGTCTGTATCATTGTAAGACATGTAGATTATTGTAGCATTTTTATTCTTTTCTAAAAGAAAACCCTCAGTTACATTTATATATGGTTTAAATGTTTTAGCAGTATTTGGATCTAACCATTCTGAATGAGATACAGCATCTCTCCAGGTAACTCTAACCTTTTTCGCTTTCGCCTTTACCATAGTATTTTTCAAATAAAGCTGCGACTTTGTTTATGTAAGCTGGATCTCTTGATCCATCTTTCCAATATCTAGGATCTTGCATCATAGATCTTAAATCTTCTATACTTGGAGCAGCTTCTATGGCAGTTTCTGTTGTAGGCATTGGAGCATCTTTTGTTAGTTTCATAAGTTCTTCAATAACTTTTACACCATTTGCTGTATTTGCTAAATTAGATGCTGCTGTGTAGGCATCAGAAGATAAATTTTTCTTTGCCCATAAATCAGCTGCCTCTATTCTTTGTGTAGCATTTTCGCCTAGTTTCTCTTTTTCTTCTTCAATAATTGGAAGTGCAGCTACTTGATTATCTACAAATTTTTTAATACCATCATTGTATTCTTCTTGAGATAATCCTTTTTTTCTAGCTGTTTCTTCCCACCATTGAAGTAAGGGTATATCTTTATTTACTTCTATAGACACACCCTCTGGTACTTCTGGTTGGAATAATTCATATTCCTTGGGAGTATTGGCTATTCTTTCTTGTTCTAAATCTTCTCTTATTTGTTTTGATAATTCTTCTGTTCTTGATCCTAGTTTTTTTTCTAAAGAATTATAACTACTAGCAAGATCTTCTAAATTTACTTCATTTGTATCTGCGTTCCAGAATTTTTCTGATACATATTCTGGTCTTTGTGGTTTTAGTTCGCCATTAGTTTTTTGTTCTTCGTCAGCCATTTTTTTGTCCTCGTTTTATTTTTTGTTTTATTACACTTAATAAATATCTTTGACCCTCTAAATGCCATAACACATTACTACTAGAGTTTGGATTTGCCAAAGAATTATTTGTTATTTTTTCGAGGTATTCGATTGCTGCTTTGCCTTTACTTCCATTAAATACGCTAGCAAAAGTCCTGTCATCATCAGTAGCTACCTCTTTATTGTTCTTGTTGCGTAGGGTTTCCCATGACATTTCCAGGCATATTACCTTGTTGAGCCATATTTTGCAACTCATTTACTAGAGCTTGTTGTTCTTGAGGATCTCTAATTAATTTTTCTGGTAATCCTAGCTTTTCAGCCATGTATCTTGCTACTTCATCTTGTTTAACAATTAAATTTAGTATTTGTGGTCCAAATGTTTGAGCTAAAATAGCATTAAAATTATTAACTACAGCTATATCTTGTTGATGTTGAGCTTGAGCCAAAGGAGATTGAGATATAATTGTTACTTCTCTATTATCTATTTTAGGTATTTCTATTAATCCTCTTTTTGTAAGTATTCTAATTATTCTTCTAAGAAGTGGTGTAATTAATTCTGATTGTAATCTACCAAATGCAGATCCAATCTGTCTTGATAAATCTGCCATTCTTTCTGATACTTCAGTAGCTGACATTGGTGTACCCTCTGGTCTACCAAGTGTTTCCATATACAATGCTTTTCTAATATTCTGACGCATATCTCCAAGTATAAGTTGAGCTACATCAAATCTACCTACTCCAGCTAAAGGAGTAAGACCTCTACTGTTTGGAGCTACAGGTATTAGACTACCAGGTACTAAATTAATATTATCTGGATTAATAACTCCATCATCTTCATAAGTATAAATACCACTAATATTCATTTGTGCATTTTGTAATATTAGTTCTACTGTAAGATTTGTTGTTTTGATTGCAGCCATAGCATTAAATACTGGACCACGACCAAACACTTCTCCAGATGCTTTGTTCCATCTAAATACTACATAAGGATTACTACCAATACCCTCTAGTTCTTGTTCAAAAATCATTTCTTTTTCATTCATACAAACAACACAGTATTTGTATTTTTCTTCATTTTGATCATCATATATTTTAAAAACACCCTCAACTACATTTGCTTTTTCTCCTTGTTTTTTATCTATTATTTTTAACATTTCTGGAGACATTTCTGCTTTAGGGTAAGCAACCATTAATCTATTATAGGCAATACTTCTTTTTCTAAATACAGTATCTACTTTATTATTTGGTCCATTGTTTAACATTACTCTTGGTAATGGAATAGCCTGGAAGTTTATTGGATTTAAACTATCTCCCTCTTCTACTAAGAGTACACCAGTACCAATAGCACAATCCATAAATGCTTCATGTATTTCTTGATTAAAATTAGATCCAGCAATTATTTCAAAAACATATTTTGTTATTGCATCTAGTTGTTCATTAATATCTGGTTTTGAATCTTCTGGCACTTCTGATCCAGCTTCAAAATTTGCCCATCTTCCATATGTAGGAACAAGACCAGCTTGTAATCTACTAGCAAATTCTTGTATACCTACTACAGCTGTTTCATCAAATATTTTATCTGTTCTTCTCTCTCCTACAGTTTCTTCATAAAAAGATTCTCTTTGTGGTAAAGTATATTCATATGCTTCTTCATATTTATCTTTCCAATGATCGTATATTTTTTCTGAATCTCTATACTTCTTCATAAAAGAAGCTACTCGATTATCTGTAATTCCACTATCTAATTCTGTATCTGCTAATTCAATATATGCCATTAATTCATACTTCCAGTTATTCTTCTACCAGTTGCATCTAAAAATGTTCTAGCATCTTGTTCAGCTGCAGTTAATCCACTATATGCTGATCTGTTTCTTATTCTTGCTTCATCATCTCCACTCATAGCTGATTGATCTGCAACAGCTGTAGATCTATTATTATTAGATGCATCTACTTGATTATTATTTGCAACATTTCTTGCTAAAACTGTACTAGATGTTTGTATATTATTAAATCTTTTAATATAATCATCATAGCTTTTTCTTTGAGCATCAAATATCATAGCACTTGGTATTATTGGAACACCAGCTAATCCAAGACCTAATCCAATAGCACTAACTATATTTTTTTGTCTTTCAAACATTTTTTGAGATATTGGAATAGAAGTCATTACACCAGTTGGATCTCCAGATCCCATACCAGTTCCAGAATCTCCATACATTTTATTTCCAGATATAATTTTATTTCCTACAACATTTTGAAAACTACCTGTTTCTGGATTATAAGTTCCTAGTCCTCTTTCTTCCATTCTCTTTTTTGCAGCTTCAGAAGCAGCTTTTCCATACATTAATGGATCTGGAGCATTGGCTGCAATAAAACCACCTCTAGTAGCTGTCAAACCAATATCTTTTTTTACTTGTTTAGCTATTTTTTTTTCTTGTGAATCAAATCTACCTTGATTAGCTCCAGGATCTCTATCTTGCATAGAGTTACTAGAATCTCTTGATGCTTGAGAGCTTCCTTTATTACTACTCATAAGTTTTACCCTCTGGATCTTTAAATCCTTTTGTTCCTTTGGTAAATAAACTTCTAGCTCCTACCATTCCTCTTGCTCGTCTGCTTTTTTGTTTTTTTTGTTCTTTTTCTAATCGAAGTCTTTCTGCTTCTTCTTCTTTTTTTCTTTTTTCAATATCTTTGCGTAGCTGTTTATCAGCTTCAGTTTCCTGGTATCTTGGTCTGCGTAACATTCCCATATTTATAACTTTATTTCAGAAAAACCTTTTTTTTTCAACTCACAATATAACTGATATGGTGTGAATATCCAAAACTTTGACATTCCTATTAACCTTTGAACATAACTAACACAACTATGTTCTTTAATCCAAGATTTCATTATTACTGGAAATCTAGGTAAATTATGTTTTACTGGCACTTTTACTATTTTTCCATTCTTTTGACTAATCATTCTAAATATTTTATCTACTTCTTCTGGATCTAGTGTTTCTACAAACAAATGACCAAAATTATATTCTACTAATATCCATATTTCTTTTTGAGGATCATAAGACATAACTCCACAATGTTTAAATCCTTTTTTAAAAAACTTATGAGATCTATGAAAGTCATTGTTTTCATAGAAAAATACTAACCATTCAGTTTGTTTCGCCATACTGACTTTCTTTGCCCACTAAA